>Ga0115564_10004799_pt1 | contig 10910 bp, 6 predicted proteins | sample COGITO_mtgs_1105_7_FD_88680 | JGI IMG/M metagenome (GOLD analysis project Ga0115564, IMG submission 88680) | Pelagic marine microbial communities from North Sea - COGITO_mtgs_110523 | ecosystem: Environmental > Aquatic > Marine > Epipelagic | place: Germany:Helgoland, sampling site Kabeltonne... | reverse complement strand
GTAACGGTTGGGCGACTCCTTCAGTTGTTGAGCATGACGAAAAAGTCCAGGTCATCACCACTGCATCCAGGCCGGAAGCCGGGAATCGCAAGACTTCCGGAAAGGTGATCAGCTATGATCTTGAGAATGGAAAGGTAATCTGGGAATATTCGGGTCTTACGGACAATGCGATCCCGTGCCCGATCGTGGAGAATGGTGTGGCATACTGTATGACGGGATACTTAGGTTTTTCCTTAGTCGCCGTGCCGATCTCTGGAAAAGGAGAACAATCCCAAAATATTTTGTGGAGGAGAGAATTGGGCACCCCTTATGTCCCTTCTCCCATATTGTACGATGGACTGCTTTATTTCACCCAGTCCAACCAGGCCATTCTTTCCTGTGTCGATGCAAAAACCGGCAAGGTTCTCATGGAGCGAACCCGATTGCCCGGTTTGTCAAATGTCTTCGCTTCTCTGGTTGGAGCAGGAAATCATATTTATGTGGTCGGGCGCTATGGAAAGACGGCGGTGCTCAAAAGAACGGGAAAGTTTGACTTGGTTACCACGAATACCTTGGCCGACCGTTTTGACGCATCACCTGCAATAGTCGGGGATCAACTTTTCTTGCGGGGACATAAATTTCTCTACTGTATCGAGAGAGAATAATAAGAAATAAGTCGTGAACTTGACCAAAGAGAATGTGCGTAAATTTCTGGGCTGGTCCTCGGTGATCAACCTTGGGTTCCTACTCTATTGGATACTTGTTCTCACCTTAGGCAATGAATTTGTATTCCAAATTCATACCTCGTGGTTCGATATCCCGCATGATCGCTTTGATGAAATCCATTACACCATGATGGGTTACTTTAAATTGGCGATTATTCTTTTCAATGTGACCCCCTATTTGGTGGTCAGGTTCATTAAGTTTGACCCGCAAACGAGCATAGGAAAGGAATAAGCCCGCAGTTTTTTTCTTTTCTGCTTCTTTTGGAGAGATTGGGTACAGAAATTATCATAATCACCCAACTTTTTTACGCGCACATAAATTATATTACTGTTTGTCTGAGCAAAAGTAGATTACTGCTAAGAGGTTAATTGAGCTCTTATTAACATATTGATTTTACTTGTTAATAAGCATGATGGGGTTTAGAAAAGACGCTCCCCTATTTTACCCCCTTTAATTTCTGCCCCTAATGAATCTTGATGATGAAGTCTTCAAAAATTTCCTTGTGGAAATGGGTGAGAAGTTGGAAGAATTAGAAAACGGATTGGCTGAATTAGAGGATGGATTTTCCGAAGATCTGATTAATAAACTTTTTCGTGCAGTTCATACTATAAAGGGAGGCGGTGGTTTTTTCGGACTTACTAAGGTTTCAGAATTATCTCATGTTTTTGAAGATGTTTTAATGAATGTCCGAGAGGGAAAACTTAGTTTTGGAGATCATATGATCAGTCCTTTTTATTCAGCTTGTGATGCACTTAAAGGAATGCACGAGTCAGATGATTTTGGAAACAATCAAGATATTGGTCAACTATGCCTTGAATTGAAGTCTCTTGAAACTGGATTGAAAAAGGAAGAAGATCCAATTTCTGAACTAGGCGATATCACTGATGTTGAACCAAATCCAGTATCCGATCAAACCAGTGAGGATGATGGAAATCCTACAACAAAGACTGAACTTAAAAAAGTTACTAACAAGGTAGAAGTAGAATCTGAAAAAGTCGTTCTAGAAGAAGTTGAAAGTAAATCCAAATCTCCAGTTACCAAGCTAAGCAAAGGAAATAGGGCAGAAAAGACGGTTGGTCAGAATGAGACCATTCGAGTCAAGGTTGATTTGCTTAATAAATTAATGGAGCTAACCGGAGAAATTGTTTTGGGCAGAAATCAATTGCTTCGTCAGTTTGCAGATATGGAAGATAAATCCAATCTTGTGGCGATGGCTCATATGATTTCGGATCTGCAACAACTCGTTTTGCAGACAAGAATGCAGCCCATAGGCGGAACTTTTACCAAGTTTAAGAGAATTGTTCGCGATCTTGCTAAGCAATTGGACAAGCCCATCAATTTGGAAATCAAGGGAGAAGATACTGAACTTGATCGAAGTATAATCGAATCTCTTTCCGATCCACTTACTCATTTAATCAGGAATTGCGCTGATCATGGATTAGAGGATCCATCGAGCCGTGTAAGTTCAGGAAAAGATCGGGTTGGCACCGTATGGTTACAAGCACTGCATGAAGGTGGACAGGTTGTGATAACCGTGGAAGATGATGGAAAAGGAATCGATGCCGAAAAAGTTAAAGCGAAAGCGATCGCTAATAATGTGATTTCTCAGTCTGAAGCCGATTCTATGGGAGAAAATGAAGCGGCTAAGCTCATTTTCCATCCGGGCCTTTCAACTGCTGAGGAGGTAACCAGTCTATCTGGGCGAGGAGTAGGGATGGATGTAGTTAAATCTACTTTTGAAAAATTAGGAGGAGCAATCGATCTGGAAACAAAGCTTGGTTCTGGAACAAAGATAATTATTCACTTGCCAACAACTTTGACGATCATGTCTTCTTTGATCGTTCGTATAGAAGGTGACCGTTATGCGGTTCCTCATTCGGAATTAAAGGAGGTTATACTTGTGCGTCCTGAAGATGAGATTCAGATTGAGGAAATTCGGGAACGAAAAGTTTATCGTTTGCGTGGAAATCTGATTCCCATTCTTTCAATGGAAGAAATTACCAGCGTTTCTAAAGACCACATGGTAGATAATGAAAAGAAATCAGATCAAAAAGAGATTCTTTTTTTGGTTTTGCATTCAGGGCTTAACCAATTTGGTTTACTGATTGATTCTATTGATCATACCGAGGAAATTGTGGTCAAGCCTCTTGCTCAAATTCTCAGTAGTCATACTTTTTATGCTGGAAGTTCAATTCTTGGGGATAGTGATGTGGCAATGGTGTTAAGTGCCAATGGAATTTGTCAAAGTCACAAGCTTCATATCCATGACTTAGAAACCAGTGTTCAATCCACAAAATCTTTAGCAGAGATGCAGATCTTGGATATGCAGGAAAAACAGGATTTGCTAGTTTTTCGTTATTCAAAGAATGAACAACTTGCGATTCCATTATCTCTTGTTTTTAAGGTTGAACAGATCGAGGTAAAACAAATACAGAAGATTTCGAATAACCATTTCATTAATCTTGAAGGTAAAAATATCCTGCTTCTATATTTGGATAAATATTTATCGATTGAATCTCTTCCCGATGACTTGGAAACTTTTTATATCATAACCCCAAAAATTAAGGACTTCGAGGTTGGCATTGTTGCCTCTTCGATTGAAGAGTCCGTCCATACACGCCTGAATTTAGACAGTCCTCCCATTAATGAAAATGCAATCCTCGGTATCACTACGATTCGGGAGAAAATCACTTTTCTTGTGGATCTATTTAGTTTGGCCGAGCAGGTCTCTCCCGAACGATTTAAACGAGCTGAACTTGAGGGCAAACCCGAGAAAGATCGATTGCTCGTCGTTGAGGATACGCCTTTTTTCCGTGATTTGGAAAAAACTTATTTTGAATCCGTAGGCTTTCGTGTAACGCTTGCTAATAATGGTCAGGAAGCACTCGATCTTCTTTTAGATAGACCTAATTATTATAACCTCGTCGTTTCGGACATTGTTATGCCAGTGATGGACGGTTACGAACTGGTGAAAACGATTAAATCCAGTGAGAAGTTAGAACATATGCCCGTGATTGCTCTGACCTCATTCACCGAGGAAGAAAGTCGGGATAAAGCTTTATCTGCAGGCTTTGATGGTTATGCCATAAAGACAAATAAGGAAAATATTTTGCGAGCTGTGGAACATTTTTTGATAGAGGATTAAGGTATGCTGTATTCAACTTTTTATCTTGGTGATACTCAAATGGCTGTTCCTATTCCCTGTATTTTGGAGATCGGGCGATCCTTTAAATTTCATCCCGTCAGAGGAGCACCGGAAGTAATTGACGGTATCATAAACCTGCGAGGAAAAGTCGTCACTATTGTGAATCTCGGTTTAGCATTTGAAGAAATTAAAATTGAACCTTCCGATGAATCTCGGATTTTAATTTTTAAGAATAATTCGGAACTGAACGAAGTAGCTGATTCCGACACTATTATGGAGACTGCACCGGATAATATTGGTATACATGTGGATCGTATCTCCGATGTTATTCGAGTCGAAAGCGAAGAGCTGCAAGCAGTTCCTTCCAATATGGTTCACCCATTCTATAAAAATGTAGTGAGGCGAGGCGATTCATTTATTATTATTCTTGAACCTTCCAAAATTTTAAATCTTCACGAAACCCCAGACCATTTATCATGAGCGAGGCAAAAAACATAAAATTCAATATCTACAACCCCATTATTACCTATGAACATAGGGCGGCTTACGATATGATCGTGAGTCATTTGCAGGAAATCTTTCCGATTTGTAATCAGGGGAAGTGTAAGGCTTTGGAAGTGAGCGACGATCCTCAAAAGCAAAAGCAAATTAATGACTTAATGGAAAAAGTTGAATTCTTTTCCAATAGTTTAATCACGATCACCAAAGTTTTCTTCGATCAATTATACCGGGCAAAGCAAACATCCTCACAATCGATTTCTCAGTCAACCGCTATGATTAAGATTGATATGATTGAGAGAAATTTATTGGAGAGAACCTGCGATGTTCGATGGTGGGCTTTAGAAAAAGCCTTTTGGCAATGCATCACACTTTCCAATAATTCAAAAAGTAATGGAAAGGCAAAGAGCTCCACGAATTCTAATAACAAGGCTCTCAAAGAAGCGGTTGAACTTGCATGTACTCGCTTGGAGGATATCCGTAACTCATACACCTTATACCGAGATTTAGTCATTGCTGACACTAATGGTGTGATTATCGCAAATTCCAATTCAGATCGTCGTTCTGAAGTTATTGGAATGAATGTTGCCGATGAAGAGTGGTTTAAGAAGGCATTGGAGACGAAGGATGGAACCGAATATTTTGTTCAGGATGTCTCAGACTCCAAGCTCGAAGATATGGACGCTTTAATCTATTGCACTGCACTTCGTTCCAACGGCGACGAACAGGGTGATGTGATTGGCGCGATGGGGGTTTTATTCGATTTTCAGGGCGAATCACAAATTATTTTAAATGATTATTTACCGAAGGATCAAAATGATCAAACTTTGGAGGGATGGTTTTCCTTCTTCACAAATAAAGAAGGTAAGGTTATCTGTTCGAGTGATGAAACTTTTATTTCAAGCGGTGAAATTACTGACCTTCCAAGGAATCACCGAAACCTTACTAAGGCTGGAGAGGCCATAGTATCAACTGGGTCTGTTTGCGGAAACCGCTCGTTGATTGTTTCCCATAAGAGTAAAGGTTTTGATGAATATAAAGGATTAGAGTGGACCAGTCATCTCGTGCTTCCTGAATCTGCTATGTTTGAACGTTCCGATACCAATGAGAATTTTGGAATTTCTCCTCAGGAATTAATGAATTCCAAACTTATTCCTGAAAAGAATCAACAAACTTACCGTGAGATTCAACGAAACAAAGGAGACATTCAACTTATTTCCATTAACGGAATTATTTTGGCAACGGATTTAGGTAAAGCGGGAACGAGTTTTATTCCTATTTTTGACCAGATTACCACAACCGGAAATTCAACAACCGGGAAAATGGAAGAACTTCTTTCCGAGATGTCGTCCGATATGCTTGAACAAAACCTCAAAGCACTGGAGAATTTTAGTAAACAAGCCGTTGATCTGATCGATCGAAATTTGTTCGAACGTGCAGCCGATGTAAGATGGTGGTCCACTGATCATGCATTTTGGGAAGCTCTCCAAGAGGGTAGTGAAGAAAATTTTGAACAAGCCGCCAAGCGACTTGGGATTATAAATGCATCCTACACAATGTATCGGGATCTTGTAATTGCAGATTCGAATGGTCGTATCGTGGCCAATTCTAAATCAGAGAATCGAGACAAGCTCAAGAGGATGAATGTTTCGGAACAATCTTGGTTTAGGCAAGGAATGCAAATTTCAAGATCCGTTCAGTTTGGCGTACAAGATGTATGTGATAGCGAACTTGAGAACGAAGAAACCTCACTTATTTATTGTGGGGGTGTATTGGAAGAGGGTCAAAGAGAGGGAAAAGTGCTTGGAGTACTTGGTATTTTCTTTGACTGGGAAAACTTGGTTTTCCCCATTCTTGAAGGATGCCTCCCAAGGATAAAAGGCGAGGTGGTAGAAGGGGGAGCCGCGTTTTATGTAAATGATGAGCATAAAGTAATCGCAACCACCGACTCAGAAAATTTCAAAATAGGACAGGTGGTTAAACTACCGTCCGAGAACCTTAACTTAGACGCAGGAGAATCGGCTTCTGGAATCTTTACTGCAAATGAAAAAAAATATATAATCGGTTCATCAAAGACACAGGGATATAGAGAGTATCAGGGACTGGGTTGGACTGCCCATGTGGTTCGCCCAATCGATTAATTTTTGTAATTTCTGCTTTATATGAGTAAAAGAGTGCTCGTAGCCTCAACCATTGGAGCCGTCGCTAAAAGCCTTGGCGGTCTTTGTGAAAAACATGGAGGCAAGGTGACCTACTTCGAGCAGGGGAAGGGTTTAGTTCATCAATTGATCAATGGGAATCATGAAGTTTTAATGATCGAACTTAATTTTATTGAGGGTGAGCATCGAGATCTCATCGCTCGAATACGCGGCAAGAAGCAACTGCGTAATTTGTTTATTGTTGTATATGCGCCAGCTGAAATGAATAAGGAAGAGCAAGCTCGAACAAACGGTTCAAATGCGGTTCTTACTGCTCCTTTTACAGATACAAAAATATTGGGTCTTTTTAAACGTGCCTTTTCTTTACCCAAGCAATGTTTGTTCATCAGTTCTTGTTCGCATGAAGAGTTTTCTTTAGCCCTATCTAGTATGGGGTACGATTTTATACAGCTCAGGAAGGGGATTGATGCATTGGAAGATGATTCACCTCAAGTACCAGACTTTATCGTGGTTGATTATAAATTGCCTGATATGAGCGGGACCGATTTTATTGAAAAAGCAAAAGAAAGTGATCGATTGAAAAGGGTTCCCATAATGATGGCTTATAATGGACGGGAAGCTGGTGATATCGAAGAAATTTTAAAATCGAGTATAGATGATGTAATATTGTCTCCCTTCGCCTCGGCCCAAAATATAAAGCGAATTCAAGATAAGTTTCCTTTGCCCCCAAGGGGGAGAAGGTTACGTGCATTGGTGGTAGATGATAGTCCTACAATAAGGGATTTAATTGCCAGCATGTTTAAGGAACTAGACTACCAAGTTGAGACTGCCGAAAATGGATTCGAAGGTTATAAGGCAGTTCAAAGGATTAGGCCTGATATTATAACCTCTGATTACGATATGCCTGTGCTCAATGGATGGGAGTTTTGCACGGAAGTTCGAGATCATGAGGATTATAAGGATATCCCGATAATCATGATCACAACACGGGCAACCGAAATGGACTTAAAAAAAGGAGAAATCCTTGGTGTGTCCGCTTATTTGGCCAAGCCTTTTGCAAAAGATACCTTAAAAGCGGCAGTGGAGGTTGCAATTGCAACTGCCCGAAATAAGAAAGAACAGGAAACAATCGCTAAATTCGTAGCTGCCGACACTTTAAGTGCGGTGAGTAGTATGGTGGATGAACATCAGGATGCCGGTAAAGGCGAATCTAAGCATATCACCGTACTGTTTTCTGATATTTGTGCATTCTCGTCAAAATGTGAAAGATTTTCCGCCCGTAAGATTATCAACTTACTTAATACTTACTTTGATCTTATGGTTGAGGTTTTATCCCAAAACGATGCAATCATTGATAAGTTTATCGGAGATGCGATTGTTGCTCGATTTGATTCTGGTGATCCTGCCACTGATGCGCTCAATGCAGTACGGGGTGCCTGGGGTATGTGCCGTGAATTAGAACGTTTTAATTTAGATTCTTTTGAGGAGGTGCAGAGTCGAATTGGAATTAATAGTGGTGAAGTTATTTTAGGTAATTTGGGATGCCAAAAACATCGACTTGAATATGCCATGATTGGGGACAATGTGAATATTGGTCAACGGCTCGAAAGTAGTGCTCCGAAACAGGGAGTCATGATTTCTGAATCCACTTACGAATTGGTAAAAGATCATATTTTAGTGGGTGATAGGCAGGAAATCGAAGTAAAGGGAAAAGATGAAAAAGTCGCTGCTTATGTGTTAGAGGGTTTAAAATGATTCATTTCAAAATCTCTCACTGCATGTATACTACGACTGCTAGAAGCGAAAGATTCCTCCCAGTTTGATCGCCGTACCGAAACCTTGCAGGGTCAGCCCTGTTCTCTCGTCGAGATAAGTCTGATTCACCACAAAATAGAACCTGGCTCCCGGTTTGTATTCCCATTGAAGCCTGCTGTTTACCCCAAGTGATTTACTGAAATTGTCAAACTGCAACAGGTTATTGATCGATAAGTCAGGATTGAAGTTAATTCTGGAGGTTCCGGAAACTACATTTAGTTCCGTTTTGGGGGCATGGTTCCAGTTTAAAATCGTGGATGAGTAGCCAACTCCGATCATGAATTGCTTGATGGGAAGATAGTCCAAAGTAGCTTCATATCTTTTTCCGGGAGCAAGAAAGCCTTCGTTGTATAAGTACGAAAGTCTACTTACCACTTTTCGTTTGGAATGAGAGTTGAAGAAAAACCTATGATAAAATCCCTCGTATTCTCCTGCGGGCAGTGTGGTATCAAAGATGGTAAAGGCTTCAGTAGGACGGTCCAGTTTATGGGCAATCTCATATCCGAGATTGTCTCCCGATTCTAATATGAATTCGATTGGCGTGATTGTATGGGTTATATCCGAAAGCGTGTTTCCAGTGTCCTTGTATATCTCCAGGTCATAATCATGTATACTTACATTAAGCCATTCCACATCTTCATGCCTTGGGACATAGGATCCCGCAAAACGGTATTTTCTGTAATCGTCCCGCATTACATAACCTAGCGGAGGATTGAAATTCTCAGGTACTTCGGAAAATGCTCCTACAAGGGTGAGTTCACGACCTTTGAAAATGGTTTCTGCTCCGTACGAAATTTTTAGTTCTGAGTCGGTTTGAGCTTTGTTGCAGGTACCTAGTGTCCACAGCTTGGTTGATAAGGATTTGTCTCCCATAAACTCACCATTGATAAATTGGTAATCCGTACCCACACTGTAGCTGTCTTCCTTGAAACGGGGATCTCCAAAAGTTGAGAGTAAACCAATGGTGGAACCGTTTTCGAGGTTTTTGCGAACTCTACCGACAAAAACATTTCGTTCTCCTTCCGGCGAGTCAATTAACACATCCATGAGCCCAAAATTGTAATTCTTTTGGTTACTGGTAATTTTAGCCGCAAAGTGGATGGGTACGATTTCTCCAGTTTCACTTAGACCAATCTTACGACTGTAGTAAGGACTTAACCCGTCGGATGGAAAATGAAACATTCCAGCGTCTTCCAAAAAGAAGTCCCGTTTTTCCGGAAAGGATTGATTAAAACGGGTGAAGTTGAATTGTCTGACATAGGCTTCGACATCGGCAAAGTCAGTGTTGATACTTAGGTATGCGGTGGTCTTGGCATTGATTCTGTAACGCAGGTCAAGCCCGCCGTCTGCTTTGAATTCATCGTTCCCGGTGGTTTGGTCATCCGTGTAGGTTCCAGTAACGAATGGAAGCACATCCAGACCCAGCCCCTGTTTCAGGTTTTTCAGTCCGGTGAGAGTGCCAGCTTGTGCAGCGTTGGCAGGATCTACGCCTGACCTGGCATTTGCCCAGTCCTGAACCTCTCCATTGTTTTTAATTACTCTTCTCAAATTGATACCCCAAGTGGATGAATCCTCATCAAAGGAAATCGATTTAAAAGGAATCACTATTTCCGCACCCCATCCCCATTGATGAATTCCACACTTGGCATCCCAGATTGTATCCCAATCTATATTTTGCATTACCCTGATCGCCAATGAGCAAGTCCGCTCTTAAGCTGTTGGGTGTCACAATGAATGCATAAGCATTTCGTTGGTCACGGAATGTATCGAGGATGATAAGTGCATGATCGTCGTTTCCGGCATCCGCCAGATTTCCAGCATTAGCTGTGACCTCCTTTGGGTTATCCTGAAAACACCAAATTCCGATGTAGAGATTTTCCTTGTCGTAAAGAACACGAAATTCCGTGGCCTCAGTTCCTGACGCATTATCTTCTGGAAAGGTTTGTAGTAAATCACCTGCAGGCATGGCTCGATTCCATGCTTTATCAGTAAGGTCACCGTCTACTTTGGGTCCATCATCCACAAAAACGGCTCGAAATGTGGGGTTTCCCTCATACATTCCTTTGCTTTGGATGGGTATTTCCGAAGGTTTTGAAAAAGACAGTGTTTCTTGTCCAAATACTTTTGAGATTACCATAAAAGCTAGAAAATATATAAATAGAAGATATTTAGTAAAATTGGGCAAAAAAGAGAGGGCTTACGGATAATTAATTATGGGCTATAATTGTTAACCTACATGTAATCACTTATTTACGCCAAATCTTTCAGGGTTTATTTAATTTATTAGTGCAAATGTACTAATTTTGCTGATTTTATATTGATAAAAAATGCTACAGCATACCCAGCTTTAAAATCAGTCATGATGTCGCTTTTAGGAATCGGGTTTTGCTGCTATAGGAGTTCCCTTAGTGTCACATGAATAATGAAAATGCTGTATTTATGGGAGAAGAAAAGGCTCTGCTTATTCCTATCTAAAACCTAAAAAGTGATAAGATGATAATGTCTGTCTATTTGAGAAGTAACTTTTTTGGTTCGAAGAATAGATAGGCTGGGCTTTCGCTGAGCTCGAAAGTAATAGACTCCAAGGT
>Ga0115564_10004793_pt1 | contig 10914 bp, 10 predicted proteins | sample COGITO_mtgs_1105_7_FD_88680 | JGI IMG/M metagenome (GOLD analysis project Ga0115564, IMG submission 88680) | Pelagic marine microbial communities from North Sea - COGITO_mtgs_110523 | ecosystem: Environmental > Aquatic > Marine > Epipelagic | place: Germany:Helgoland, sampling site Kabeltonne... | reverse complement strand
TAAACTTTCGGGCGATTTATTAGCGATTGACATCCGTCAGGCATTGTATCATTTTGGGGAGATTACCGGAGAAATCACTTCTGATGATTTGTTAGGTAATATCTTTGCTAACTTTTGTATTGGAAAGTAACCACCGCAAAACAAACATTCAAAAAACATACTAAAAACAATTATTAAAGCCTGTTAATGAGTCTTTTATTTGAAACAAAGGTACTATTTACTTTGTGATACTATGCGTTTATTCGGTACAAATTTGTACCTTAGTTGTACCTTTAGCGGTTGAGGTACAAAATTTTAGGGTATTGCCCTTTTTATTTTGCACTTAAATACGCTTAAATATACTTAATGATGTTTAAAGCTACTTAATGAGCAGTAAAATTGAGATACAACGCATTTGCCAGTATTGTGAACAGGAATTTACAGCCAAAACAACGGTAACTAAATACTGTTCTTTACAATGCAACCAAAAAGATTATAAAGCCCGTAAAAGAGCCGAAAAGTTAAAGAAGTCCAATATTGAAACCACACAGACAAAGAACCAACCTATTGAACAACTGAAAGCTAAAGAGTTTTTAACCGTTCGTGAAGTTTCTCAATTATTAAACTGTTCTGTACGTTCAGCTTATCATTACATTGAAAGCGGTACTATTTCAGCCGTAAACTTGGGGCAAAGAATGACAAGGGTAAAGCGTTCAGAGATTGATAAATTATTTAATAAGACGTAAAAAAAAGTTTTTTTTAGCCGTTCACATTTTTCACGGTTTTCACAAATAGCATAAAAGACAATGGCAACAAAAGTAAGTTTAAGACAAAAGAAAATAAGCAAAGGGCGTAAAAGTCTGTACCTTGATTTTCACCCAGCAATACCACACCCAAAACCATTTTTGAATAAAAAAACGGGTAAAATGGTAATGACTACACGCAGGGAGTTTTTAGGGCTTTACATTTATGAGAAAGCTAAAACACCTATTAACAAACAGCACAATACTGAAACCTTGAAAATAGGCGAAAGCATACGCCAAAAGCGTGAAAACTTCCTAAACAAGCCTGAAATTTACAGCCAGTTCGAAAAGAAACAACTAAGGTTAAAGGAATTAAGCGAACAATGTTTTATTGAATACTTCACTAAGTTAGCCAATAAACGAAAAGATAGCAACCGTTTAAGTTGGTTTTCAGCACTTAAATACCTTGATAATTTTACAAATGGTAGTTTGAAGTTTGCCGACCTCAACCAAAAATTTTTAGAGGACTTCAAAGAATATTTACTTACCACCAAAAGCAATAAGAGTAATAAAAAAACCCTTTCACAAAACTCAGCCGTTTCGTATTTCAACAAGGTTAAAGCTGCATTAAAACAAGCCAATATAGATGGTATTTTGCAATATGACCTAAACGCCAAAGTAAAGCCTATAAAGGCAGTCGAAACAAGGCGTGAACACTTAACCCTTGACGAACTCAATAAGCTTGTAAAAACCCCTTGTAATTATGTTTTATTGAAACGTGCAGCCTTATTTTCAGCACTTACAGGGTTGAGGTTTTCAGATATTCAAAAAATGACTTGGGGCGAACTGGAATACATAAACGGGCAAGGGTATTTCCTAAACTTCAACCAAAAGAAAACCAAAGGTGTTGAGGTATTACCAATTTCAGAACAGGCGTACGGTTTTACAGAGGGTGCAGAAAACCCAAAGGATATGCCACAAGATAAACACGTATTAGAGGGGCTTAAATATTCAGCCTATAATAACAAACACCTATTTCAATGGATTGGAGCAGCAGGAATAACAAAGAATATTACCTTTCATTGTTTTAGACATACGTTTGCCACCTTGCAACTGTTTAACGGTACGGACATTTACACCGTTTCCAAAATGTTAGGACATAAAGACCTGAAAACAACGCAGGTTTATGCCAAAATAGTTGATGAAGCCAAACGAACAGCAGTAAATAAAATTAAACTGGATATGTAACCACTTAAAGCATAAAAGACAATGGATAAAGATTTTGAAAAATGGTTAAAACAGGATGAACTATTTGATTATTACAAAACCAACCCTGAACAACAGGACAACATTTTTAAAGACTATCAAAGAGAAAAGGAGTATATCAATCCTGAAAATATCGATGAATGGGTAAAATGGTTATGTAATAATCCTGAATTAGCTGAAAAGCAATACCCTTTAACTGTTAATAACTTAAAAGAACGAGTACAGAATACCGAGCCTTTCCTATCGGCAAATATTATTCAAAACCTACCAGAAAATTTTATAGTGTGGAAAACCGAAATAAACAATCATAACGGCAAGTACCGAGAAAAAAAAATAAAAGAACAGATTAATTTACTCAATGGGGTATTAAATGAATGGCAATATCCAACCGAAATAGAGCAACAAGCGGTTGAAAGTGTACGCCCCTATCTTGTTGAACAGCTTGAATATTGGGAAAGTGAATTGAAAACCTTACCACCTCAACCAATAGACAAACAGCAAAACAGAACAAAACAGTTAATTGTTGAAACCTTTGAAAATATGGATAAAAAGGGTTGGCAGTATGCTTTTTCTACTGAACAGGATTATAATTTGTTTACTAATTTACTCACTAACTTTTTTGAATACAAAGACTATTCAATTCCTGAAACGGCTATACAACTAAAAAGAAGCTGTAAAACAAAGGTTGCAAAAGCATTAGGCGAAATACATAAAGAGTTGAGCAACGAAAATAAATTAAGCACCGATACAGAGTATTTTAATATCATAAGAGTTTTGAGCCACTTTCAAAACGAAAAGGAAAGGGATTTATACAAGGCATTAACAAGGTAACACCAACCAAAAATAAGTAAACAAAGAAGCCCGTAAATACCACCTTTTTAACCTTAAATACCACACCTAACATTGCAAAAGAAACATTTTAAAATCTTTTGTAATGGAACAAAATTTAACATTCGACCAGTTGCCCAAAGCGGTAACAATGCTAACAAAAGAAGTTAGCGAACTCAAACGCCTGTTAATTGAAAAGCAGGAACAAACACCCACCGAACAGCCTGAACAACTCTTAACCGTTCAGGAAGCTGCACAATTTCTAAACCTTACAGTACCTACCATTTACAGCAAGGTAAGTAAAGGCGAATTGCCCGTAATGAAAAGAAGCAAACGCCTGTACTTTTCCAGTACTGAGCTTATGGCGTACCTCAAAGAGGGGCGTAAAAAGTCAAACGCTGAAATAGAGCAGGAAGCAGAAGCGTATTTGTCAAACAATAAAAAAGCCTTGAAGTAATGGAAAACCAAAACAACAAGGCTAATGCTTTTCAGCATAAAAGACAGTTACAAGATACGAAAAATAAAGTAGAGCCAATAAAAATAAACCCACAGTTTGATAACTTGCAGCAACCTAAAACGCTTTTAAACCACGTTCAGGAAATAACGGAAACCAAAGCAACCTCACACGATGAAATATTAAGCCAATTAATTGAACAGTTTGAAACGTTGGACTTTGAAGCAATGGCAAACCCACACAATGCCGAAAACTTCAAACTAAGCAATAAGCACTATACAGTACTGTCTATTGAAAACGTCTTACAGTTAGCTGAAAACAACCGTTGGGGCTTATGCAAAAACCACGATTTTATTTACTTGTTCAATGGTACTTACTGGGATGAACTCAATAAAGAAACATTCCAAAAGTTTTTAGGAAAGGCAGCCGAACAAATGGGCGTTCCTACCTTTTCAGCACGATACTATGAATTTAAAGAAAGGCTGTACAAACAGTTTTTAAGTGCTGCACAACTTGACGTTAAACCACTTTTAGCAAACAAGGTTTTAATCAACTTGCAAAACGGCACTTTTGAGGTAAGCCCAAAGGGTACACTGTTAAGACCGTTTGACCGTTCAGACTTCCTTACTTACCAACTACCATTTGAATACAACCCACAGACAAAAGCACCAATATTTGAAGCGTATCTAAACAAAGTATTGCCCGACATAAAACGCCAAAATATTTTAGCTGAATACTTAGGGTATGTATTTATGAAACACGGTTACAAAAGTTTAAAACTTGAAAAAGCTTTATTGCTTTATGGTAATGGGGCAAATGGTAAAAGTGTTTTTTTTGATGTAGTAAACTCATTATTTGGTTTTGAAAATACAAGTACTTATTCACTTGAAAACCTTACCAACCAAAGGGGCGAATACAGGGCGAAAATTGCTAATAAGTTGGTAAACTATGCAAGTGAGATAAACGGCAAATTGGAAAGTGCAATATTTAAACAATTAGTTTCAGGCGAACCGATTGAAGCTCGTGCCTTATACGGGCAACCTTACACAATAAAGCAGTATGCCAAACTAATATTTAACTGTAATGAATTGCCCCGAGATGTAGAGCATACAAACGCTTATTTCAGACGGTTTTTAATTGTTCCTTTTGATGTTACAATAAGCGAAAAGGAAAAGGATACACAGTTAGCAGATAAAATAATTGAAAAGGAACTTTCAGGCGTTTTTAACTGGGTACTGGATGGCTTAAACAGACTATTGGAGCAAAAGAGGTTTACAGATTGTGAAGCAGTAAAACAAGCCGTTGAGCAATATAAAAGCCAGTCCGATAGTGTAAAGATGTTTATTGATGAAAACAACTACCAAAGCAGCCCAACTGAAAACATACTAATAAAAGAACTATACACTGAATACAGGGGCTATTGTATTGAGGACGGTTTTAAGCCTGTAAACAAGTCCAATTTCATTAAACGCCTTTCAGGTTTTGGGGTTTTAGTTGATAGGCTTAACGTGGGCAATGTAGCGTATTTATCAAACGGTAAAAGACCCTTCTAATATGAATACAGAACACCGATACATATTTGAGAAAGGCAGTAAAAAACACCTTTGCCCTGAATGTACCAAAAAGCGTTTTGTAAGGTACATTGATACAGATACAGGCGAACACTTACCCGACCAGTACGGACGTTGCGACCGTGAAAGCAAATGCGGATATTTCCTTAACCCATACAAAGACGGTTACGCAAAGGCTATTTGGGAGCAGGAACAAGGCAATAAAACAGACTGGAAGCCACAACAGCGAAAACGAATAAAGAAGCCTGTAAACAAGCCCCAAAGGGCGTTTATTCCCGTTGAGGTATTCAACCTTACCCGTGCAGGATATGAAAAGAACACATTTATTCAAAATCTACTTACACGGGTTACATTTTCTTTTGAAGTCCCGGACATTGAAAAGGTTATTTCATTGTATCACTTGGGGACAGTACAAAACGGCTACCGTAAAAGGGCAAATACATTTCCTTTTATTGATGCTCAGGGTAATATAAGAGCCGTTCAGGTAAAGCAATTTGACGAAGCAAACCACACCACAGGAACGGACTTTTTACACTCAATAATTGAAAAGCACCACAGCCGAAAAAATAAGCCGTTGCCCGAATGGTTGGAAGCATACAACAAGAACGAAACAAAGGTTTCTTGTTTGTTTGGCGAACACCTTTTAAGTAAATATCCATACAACCCCGTTGCGTTGGTTGAAGCCCCTAAAACGGCTATTTATGGCACGTTGTATTTTGGTTTCCCTGAACAGCCTACAAACTTACTTTGGTTGGCAGTTTACAATTTAAGTAGCTTAAACCTCAACAAATGCAAAGCCCTTAAAGGCAGAAACGTTTATTTGTTTCCCGACCTATCAAAAGATGGTAAAGCCTTTGAGTTATGGAGCAATAAGGCAAACGAAATACAAAAGCGTTTACAGGGTACATACTTTCACGTTTCGGACTTACTGGAACAGTTAGCCCCACATCAGGACAAAGAGCAGGGCAAAGATATTGCAGACTATCTAATAAAACAAGATTGGCGACTATTCAGAAAGCAGGACATAAAAGAAACACCAAAGCCCGAACCAGTTAAAACCTCAATCCGTGAAAAAGGTGAAAAACGTGAAGCCTCAAAAAAAACTTTTTTTTCGCAACCTGAACCCTTACCCAAAATTAAGGGATTTCAACCTGAACCAATTACAAAAGAGCAGCCCGAAAACTGGGGCAATGATATTGCAGAACTTGAAAGCTACTTTACAGGTATTGAACTAACAACCCAACCCGTAAAGCTGAACAAGTGCAGCACAATAAAGGATTGTTCCTTATTTATTGAAAGCCACTTTGCCGCCGTGAAAGGAAACAACGGGAACAGAACCTTTTTACCATACCTGAACCGATTACAGGAACTCAAACAAGTATTAACAACAAATTTTAATTGATATGAATACAAAAGAAGTACAGGCACTTGAAAGCTACTTTAAGACCGAAAACGAACATTGGAACGGTTACGCCTTTGAAATGATTTGTGAGGTATTGCAAAAGGGTAATTTTAAAAAGCCCGAAATACCATTAAAACTATTCAGCCAGTCTATTGATATTTTTACAGAACACTTTGAAACTCCGTTGAAAGCGGTGCAGTTATTTGAAGCTGAAACAGACAAACAGAAAATTGATACAGTCCAAAAGCTATTTGTATTTGAATGGGTTTTGAAGTATGTAAAGTATTCAGAATTTCAAAAGGCAGATACAGACGAAATAAAAGACCTTTTGAAAAGCCAAACAGAACGGCTTAAAGTTGAGATAAATAAACAACCCGAATACAATAAACCGTTGGTTGGCAGTATTCGAGATACTCTAAAAGAGTTAATGCAAAAGGAACTTGAACAGTTACCCGAAACACTCAAAGACCTTGAACCATTACAGCGTTTAAACGTCCTATGTAAGTTAATACCTTATGTTTTGCCAAAGGTTGAAGCAGTCCATTCAGAAAAGGGCGAGCCCGAAACAGAAAACAAAACCACGTTTTCAGGTTATCAATGGTAAGTAATGTTCTTTAATTATTTAGGTTTCATTTCTCAAAAATAAATTCAAATGCCAAAGCCCTATACATTCCCAACCCTTTACAATGAAGCGTTACAAATAAGTATTTCAAAGCTAAAAGAGTGGGAGTACCTCAACCCTGAACAAATTAAAAGCGGTACATTAAACTGGAGCAGTAACGGAAACCCCACAGGCAGTATTTCAATACTAGTAAACACCCACAGCGAACAACCATACATTGAACTGGATTACAAATACAGGGATGAACCCCGTAACTATAAAGTAAGTTTGGTTTTTATGCCGTCCAATTTAGGTAAGGGGCTTATTTGGTATTTCCTTTGTCCTCAAACAAACAAGCGTTGCCGTAAACTGTATTCAATAGGCGGTTACTTTTTACACCGTGAAGCCTTTAAGAATTGTATGTACGAAAGCCAAACCCAAAGTAAGAAGTACAGGCAACTGGATAAATCAGTTGGGGCGTATATAAAGGCAGATGAACTTTACAGCCAATTATACCAAAAACACTTTAAAAAGACTTATGCAGGAAAGCCAACCAAAAAGTATTTGCGAATAATAGAGCAGATACAAAAAGCTGAAAATTAACAGTCTATGAATTAATTGATTTTGTTTATATTTGCAATATATTATACATTATGAAAAAACTATTACTACTCTTATTTTTAGGATTTACATTAGTAGGTTTTAGTCAGACTACACTAAATGTTATTGAAAACCCAACCGTATACGCCGGCCCAAACCAAGCAATTTGTGAAGATGAAATTGTAAATCCTATGGCAGCAACTGCATCTAATTATAATAGTTTGTATTGGACTTCAAGTGGAGATGGGGTTTTTACTAACGTTCAGACATTAACTCCTATCTACGTACCTGGGCCTTATGATATAACATCTGGCATTTTTGTACTAACGTTAACGGCAATTGGGACTAACAATCAAGCAGTAAGTGACGCAATAGTAATAACCATCGAACTTTGCAACACAGATATCCTTTTAAACGGAATAGTTAGCGCTGAAAATCATCAAATTAAAAATGTAGCAGACCCCACAGAGGCGCAGGATGCAGTCACAAAATCTTACGCAGATGCTTTATCAAATACTCAGGGCTTAATGAATTTTAATGATTGGGATAATTATCAAGTTTTACAGGACAATACAACAATTACTCTTACACCCAATTCATTTTTATTTTTAGATGCAAATAATACAACATTAATATTTCCTGATGGTTCAGAAAACGGTTTTGGAGATGTGATTTATATTTATGTTGTTCAGGATAATAGTGTTGGCGTAGATATTACTCTTCAGCCAAGCGGCTTTCCAATAAGAATTCCTGCGTATGACCAGCCTTCATATGATAATTATTTTGGTATATTGGGGTCTGGTCTTAACACAATCATAAATGTAGGCGGTTATTGGATGGTCGCAAATTTTATTGGAGATGGTAACCCTACTACAGGCTCGATTACTGACCAAGACGGCAACACATACAATTACCTTACCTACGGCAACCAAGTTTGGACGGTTGACAATGCCGCTATGGAAACCTACCGAGATGGCACGCCCATTCCACAACAATCCTTTGATACAGATTGGAGCAATCTTACTACAGGGGCTTGGTGCTATTACGACAACGACTCAACCAAAGGTAAACTCTACAATTGGTATGCCGTAACGGGCATACACGACACTGATGATAGCACTCCCAACAAAGAATTTGCACCAGAGGGCTGGCACGTACCAAGTATTGACGAGTGGACGACTTTAGAAAACTACCTTATTGCCAATGGGTATAATTATGACCAAACCAATACAGGCAATAAAATAGCCAAAGCGATGTCTTCTACTACAGGCTGGAATAGTTCAACAAACGAAGGAGCAGTAGGTAACAATCAAAGCTTAAATAATAGTAGCGGCTTTAACGCCTTTCCAGAGGGTTACCGGTCCTCCGCCTTTACGAGTGAGGGTGGTAGGGCGTCCTTTTGGAGTTCTTCAGTTTTGAATTTAGGAAGCGACTCAAGTATGGCTATGGCTAAGACTCGCATCCTGATCTACCTAAATACAGGAATTTCAGGGTTCGAAGACGAAAGGATGAGTATGGGCAATTCAGTGCGTTTTGTTAGGGATACATCAACAGCCTCAACTGAAAATAATCAACCAAACACAATAACTATTTACCCTAATCCAACTACATCTATTTTAACTATTAAAGGAAGTACGGAATATAATATCAAAGTGTACGACATAACAGGCAGAACGATAATGACACACACAGGCAATACTATCGATATGTCTAATCTATCTCCAGCCACCTACATTATAAAAGCAGTTGACAATTCAAACAATGAAGAGTTCACTTACAAAGTAATTAAAGACTAACCAATGAAAAAACTACTCTTACTCTCCGCTTTATTCATCTTCGCTTGTACCGATGATGAGGGCAACGCTTGTGTTTACGAGCCAACTCTAACTACAGAGGCTGTAACAGACATTACAGAAACTTCAGCGACTTTAAATGGAACTATTGATATTTATTCTCAAAATTGTGATACTGTAGAAAATATATTACAAGGCTTTGTTTACTCTACATCAAGTGAACCCACAATAGATGATAACATAGTAAATTTAGACGGTACTTCAATTAGTGAAGTTATAACAGGATTAGAACCAAACACTACTTATTATGCGAGGGTGTTTTTAGTAAGACCATTGATAGGAATTTTTTACGGAAATGAAGTTTCTTTTGTGACTGAAGATAGTATAGATGATTGTGATGTGGTATACTTAGACGATAATGGTGTTACGATTAAAGCATATCCCTGTGCTAATATTGGAGATGTAGGAATAGTTAACGGAGTTGAATATACAGTAGTTGATAGGGAAATGATTTTGGCGATTGTTGGAAATAATAGCGGTAGTTTTGGAACGATTAATGAAGACCTCACAAAAATGTGTACTACAAGAATTACCGATATGAGTTATATGTTTTTTAATTGTGATACCCCTGACTTTAATCAAGCTATTGGCAACTGGGACGTTAGTAATGTCACAAATATGAATAGAATGTTTAATACTGAGTGTGGTTTATATTCATTTAATCAAGATTTAAGTAATTGGGATGTAAGTAATGTGACTGATATGAGTTATATGTTTAGTTATTCTAATTCATTTAATCAAGATATATCCGATTGGGATGTAAGTAATGTGACTGATATGAATTATATGTTTCATAATGCTAACTCATTTAATCAAGATATAGGGAATTGGGATGTGAGTAATGTAAACAGTATGCGTGGTATGTTTCATAATGCTAACTCATTTAATCAAGATATAGGGAATTGGGATGTGAGTAATGTAAACAGTATGCGTGGTATGTTTGAGAATAACCAAGAAATTAATCAGGATTTGAGTTCTTGGGCGGTGGATAATGTTACACAATGTTCATTCTTCAGCAACAACACCCCCCAATGGACACTCCCTCAACCTAACTTCACAAACTGTAATCCATAATCAAACACTTACAACTTTACTAATAGGCAAAGGCAATTCAGTACCTTCTATTTTATAGCTTCCATTGTCTGTTTTAAGCGTGTATTTGAGTTTATCTGTTTGGTCTATTTGGAACTATTCCCACCTGCCATATTACTAAAATTAAAGTTCTCGTCTAAAACATTATTATGTGTTTCAAGCACCTCACCGTTGTCTCCAATTATATTGATTTGAAATTCTCTTGGAGGTTCTTTTTCAGTTATTTGTTTCTCTATAGATAACTTAGGTAATGTATGCTTCAAAGCAATGTCCAATAGCTTTAGTTTTTGTGAGTTGTTTAACGAGTTGTAATCAAGGTCTTTTAAGATATGTGTTATTAGCGTTTTAAGGTCACTACGGAGGTCTATGCTTAATGATTTACCTCTTTTGCTTATCTTTCCCGCTTCGCTTGCTGTCTCTGAATTAAAGCCCATTAAACTATGTTGTTTTGTGTTATAATTATATAAATGTTTAGAGATAATTTTGTGTTTTAAAAAAGGTGGTCTAAAACCACCGCACTTAAAC
>Ga0115564_10004791_pt1 | contig 10914 bp, 5 predicted proteins | sample COGITO_mtgs_1105_7_FD_88680 | JGI IMG/M metagenome (GOLD analysis project Ga0115564, IMG submission 88680) | Pelagic marine microbial communities from North Sea - COGITO_mtgs_110523 | ecosystem: Environmental > Aquatic > Marine > Epipelagic | place: Germany:Helgoland, sampling site Kabeltonne... | reverse complement strand
TTAAGTTCGTTGGTTATAGCGAAAAAAACGCAATAGCTGCATCAGAACGAATACTTGAACTAGAAACACAGCTAGCAGAGCCTAGACTAGATAAAGTACAAAGTCGAGATATTCGTAACTTCAATAACCCTCGCTCCATAAAAGAATTAAATGCAATGACTCCCCTAATTGACTGGGATAAGTTTACAAAAGATCTTGGAGTCACTGAGCCGCTAGAATCTGTATTAGTAATGCAACCAACTTATATGGCTGCACTGAATACTTTTTTGGCCAATACGTCAATAGAGGATATTAAAACATTAATAACCTGGAGTACAATTGATAATGCCGCAGGATACTTAACAACAGAAATTGAAACAGCGAACTGGGAATTTTATAGTAAAACATTAAATGGCTCTAAGGCTCAACGCGAAGCGGAAGAACGAGCACTAGGTACAGTTAACGGCTCCGTGGGAGAAGCTATAGGGAAACTGTATGTAGAAGCGAAGTTCCCACCAGAAGCGAAAGAGAAAGCAGAAAAAATGATCGCCAATGTAATTAAAGCTTTCCAAAACAGAATAGAAGTTCTGGACTGGATGAGTGATACTACAAAATTAAAAGCTATTGAGAAATTAGATAAATTCACTGTGAAAATTGCCTACCCAGATGAATGGGAAGACTATTCTGAGTTACAAGTTCTTGAAGGTAATAGCTTTGCAGAGAATATGATGGCTGTTTCAAACTGGAATAGTAAAGAAAACATATCACAAATAGGACAGCCTGTTGATAAAGCCGAATGGGGAATGCCGCCTCAAACTGTAAATGCATATTTTAATCCTCTTAACAATGAGATTGTTTTTCCTGCAGCTATCTTGCAACCTCCTTTTTATAATTTTACCGCTGACGAAGCTGTTAATTATGGTGGAATCGGTGCCGTCATAGGTCACGAAATATCCCATGCTTTTGACGATTCTGGAGCACGTTTTGACGGAGATGGAAATGTAAATAATTGGTGGACAGATGTAGATTTAATTGAATTTGAAAAACGCGGTAATGCTTTAGCTGAACAATACAGTGCCATTGAAGTTTTGGACAGTGTTTATATCAACGGTAAATTCACACTTGGAGAAAACATAGGAGATCTTGGTGGGGTGCTAGGTGCTTATGATGGCCTTCAATTGTACATGAATGAAAATGGGAGACCCGATAATATTGATGGATTTACAGCTGAACAGCGATTTTTTATGTCTTGGGCAACCGTGTGGAGAACACTAACGCGTGAAGACGCTCTTAGAACACAAATTAAAACAGACCCACACTCACCTGGAATTCAAAGAGCTACTCAACCACTTAAAAATGTTGATGCTTTTTATACAGCTTTTGACATCCAAGAAGGAGACAAAATGTATTTGCCCAAAGAACAAAGAGTACGAATATGGTAAGAGATAAAAAAAAGCAGCGAATCATCGCTGCTTTTTTTTTATGTTTATTCAGTTACTAAACTTTCCTTTTGACCACGAATAGCATCAATTGCTATAGCTGCTAAATTAAAATTCGGAGCTAGTAATAAAGCCTCTTCAAGTAAAGCTATTGAATCGTCATGATTTGTCTTTGGATTCTCCCTAAACTTTGCAATTGCTTTTAAATATACAAATCCAGCTACTAATGAAACTTGATAAGGCGTTTGTGCCTCATAATATGCCTTCATCATATCTGTAGTAGAATTAGCCATTCCATAAGTAATATTTAAACTAGCTCCTGTAAGATCATCTGTTTGAATCTTAAGATCAGCAAGTTCATAAGCTAATACTGGAGACGGTCTCCTCTTATATAGGACCTCATAATGTTCGATAGCTCGTAAAGGCTCATTTAAGGTTTTTAAGCTGATTGCTTTAATTTCCGATTCTAAGTCTGTATCAAACTCATTAGCCTCTATCCCTAATAGGGAAAGTGCCTGTCTATGTTTGCCCTCAAGTACATATACATAAGCCAGCGAATCTTGTCGTTTTATATTTGGTTCAAGAATGATCAAATGATTCATAGCATTAATAATCCCTTGAGTGTCTCCAAGTTTTTGCATTTGAGAATAATAGGCTTTGTAATGAGCTAATAAATCACTGGTGTTTTGTGATTGCATTTGCAAAAAGGCAAAGGCTAAAATAATAGTGTACTTAATTTTGTTCATTTGTTTTTTTTTCAAAAGTAATAGAATTTTTTAATATTGAGTAGGTTATTTTGCAAGTATAAAAGCTATTAAGGTCTCTGTAGAACTACAATCATTTTGATAATGCATAAATAAGATTAGTTTTATGATGGAAAACAGCTTTGCATTCATACAGGACAATAAATGGTTGCAAACTTTTTGGGATAATAGCTTTTGAAATACTTTTACTATATAAAGGGAGGATATTTAAAAATTTATAATTTTTAAACTTTTATAATTACGATGAATCTCTGACAGATAAGGTTGAGCTAATCACTACTTGTTTAACTTCACTGGATTTTGTTCTTAGCGATTCTACCATCATGGTTGCAGCCGAATTCCCTATGGTGTAACTGTGTTGATTAATTGTTGTTAGTTCGGGGGTTAAGTTGTGAGCCATTCGTTCGCTAACATATCCAATAACCGCAATGTCTTGAGGAATTTTTTTTCCTGATAACTTTACTGCCTTTAAAGCGGCAAGCGAAGCATCAGTGTCTAAAGCCATGATAGCATCGATAGGATTTGATTTTAAGTAATCAGCCATAACCGATCCTGCTAATTTATCAGTAGACTCCAAAAGCACAGGAGTTAAACCAGAAGCTTCCATAGCTCTAACATATCCTTGGGCACGCTGCTTTCCTACGTTTAGTTTATGAATCGTAGAAAGTAGTATAATTTGTTTACGATCTGACTCAATTAGCTTTTGCGTTGCTTCAGATAAAGCAGTAAAGTCATTTGTTGTTACTTTTCCACACTCAACAGCTTCAATCACTCTATCAAACATGACTACGGACTTTCCATTTTCTATTACATTATAAAAATGGTCATAATCTTGTAAGCTCTGAGTTTCTTCACTGACTGCTACTATAAAACCATCTACAACACCATTTGACAACATATTAAAGGTCTCAACTTCCTTGGCATGCGACTCTTTGGTTAAACATACAATAATATTGTAATTAGTATCGGAAATCATACTCTCGATTCCGTATAACGCACGAGCAAAAAAACTGTTTTGTACACTTGGAATTACTACCGCTATTGTATTAGTTTTACCAGACTTTAATCCGACTGCGATTTTGTTTGGCTGATAATTATGCAATTTTGCAGACTCAACAATTCTTTTTTTTGTGGCATCACTTATTTCGTGGCTATCATTAAGGGCCTTTGATATTGTTGAAATTGATACTCCTAATATAGAAGAAAGTTGTTTTAAGGTAATGTTTGATCCTGCCATAAAAAATGAAATAATTGATAATCTTTAAAGATAGTACAACCTTAGGTATCAACAAAATTTATATTTTAGATATTGGCTAGCTGATTTTTAATCCATTTGCAGCGTTATGAGAAGTATCAGGATTCACAAATACCAATTTACCATCAGCTGTTTCAGTCATTAAAATCATTCCTTGACTTTCAACTCCACGCAAATTTCGAGGGGCTAGATTAATTAATACCGTAACTCGTTTTCCAATTACTTCCTCAGCTGTAAAACTATCTGCAATTCCAGAAACAATAGTCCTAACATCGACTCCCGTATCTACCTGAAGTACCAATAGTTTTTTTGTTTTTGGCATCTTCTTAGCCGCCAAAACAGTTCCAACTCTAATGTCTAATTTTGAAAAATCTTCAAAAGAAATTATTTCTTTTTGAGACTCTATTTTTTTATTAGCTGTTTCATTAGCTAACTTACTTTGAGCTAATTTTTCTAACTGAAAATCAATCTCAGTATCTTCAATCTTGGCAAATAATAATTCAGGTTTGCCTATTTCATGAGATGGGTTGATCATCGGATCACCACTTTCTACATCTTTCCACGAAAGTAAATCTAAATTCAGCATCGTCTTTAACTTTTGTGATGACATTGGTAATAAAGGTTCAGAAAGTACTGCCAATGCTGCAGCAATTTGAAGAGCGACATACATTATCGTTTGTACTCGATCAGGGTCAGTTTTTATAACTTTCCATGGTTCTGCATCTGCTAAAAATTTATTTCCAAGTCTAGCTAGGTTCATAAACTCTTGACTGGCCTCTCTAAATCGATACCGCTCAATAGAATTTGAAATTGTAACAGGATAGGACTTCACAAGCTTAAGAACCGCTATATCTTCACTAGAAAAATTTTGAGGCGTTGGAGCCATTCCGTTATAATATTTAGAAGTCAATACCATGACTCTATTAATAAAGTTTCCGAAAATAGCTACTAATTCATTGTTATTCCGAGCTTGAAAATCTTTCCATGTAAAGTCATTGTCCTTTGTTTCAGGAGCTGTTGCAGTTAATACGTATCGTAATACGTCCTGTTTATCAGGAAATTCCTTTAAATAATCAGGAAGCCATACCGCCCAGTTTTTAGATGTAGATAGCTTTTGACCCTCAAGATTTAAAAACTCGTTAGCAGGAACATTTGTTGGGAGAATATAACTACCCTCAGCTTTTAACATAGCCGGAAAGATGATGCAGTGAAATACAATATTATCCTTACCTATAAAATGAACTAATGTGGTCTTATTGTCTTTCCAATAGGGCTCCCAATCTTTGCCCTGTCTTTTAGCCCATTCTTTGGTGGATGATATATATCCGATTGGTGCGTCAAACCATACATACAAAACTTTTCCTTCTGCCCCTTTAACCGGAACAGGGATACCCCAATCCAAGTCACGAGTAACCGCACGAGGGCGTAAGCCGTCGTCTATCCAAGACTTACATTGGCCGTAAACATTAGGCTTCCAGTCAGATTTGTGACCATCTAAAATCCATTCTTTTAAAAACAATTCGTGTTTATCTAGAGGTAAAAACCAGTGTTTTGTTTCTTTCAAACTTGGAGTTACGCCTGTAATTGCGGATTTTGGATTCAAAAGATCTGTGGCATTATGAGAAGTGCCACAGGCTTCACATTGATCTCCATAACTTTCTTCGTTCCCACACTTTGGGCAGGTACCAATAACAAAACGATCTGCTAAAAACTGAGCTGCTTTAGAATCATAAAGTTGCGCATTTGTCTCCTCAATAAATTCACCCTTGGCGTGAAGATTTGTAAAAAAATCAGAAGCAGTCTCATGATGAATTTTTGCAGATGTTCTTGAGTAATTGTCAAACGAAATACCAAAATCCTTGAAAGATGACTTAATATTTGAATTAAAATGATCTACAATATCCTGTGGAGAAACTCCTTCTTTTTTAGCCTTTATGGTAATAGGTACTCCATGCTCATCGCTTCCACAAATAAATGCTACATCATGTCCCTTTAAACGCATGTAACGTGCATAAATATCAGCAGGCACATAAACTCCTGCTAAGTGACCTATGTGCAAAGGTCCATTGGTGTAAGGAAGAGCGGCTGTAATTGTAAAACGTTTTGACATTTTATATTATTTATAGTAACAAAAATACATAATAATACTTCTAATTAGAAACAGAACATTAGAGAAATTCTTATCTTTACTAAAAGCAAAGCATAACAATTTTTAAATTTTTTATCAACTGCTTTTCTTTATTATGGATTACTGGAACAAATGTCCAAACTTTGGGCACCACTAAAGTAAGAAAATTGATGCCCGATATAAATTCTAAAATGATTCAACCATCTTATTTAAAAAATGGAGATGTTGTAGCCATAATAGCCCCCGCTGGCGTTTTAAAACAAAACCATGAAGTAATTCAAAAAACAAAAAAAGTTTTAGAAAATTGGGGTTTAACTGTGGACTTTGGTGAAAATATTGGAAAAAAAGTAAACCATTTCGCAGGTTCAGATAAACAAAGAGCTAGTGACTTTCAATGGGCACTAGACAACGATGATATTAAAGCCATATGGTGTGCACGTGGAGGATATGGCTGCCTTAGAATTATAGACAGACTTAACTTTGAAAATTTTAAAAAAAATCCTAAATGGATTGTAGGTTACTCTGATATTACAGTGGTACATGAAAAACTACATAAACTAGGATACCAAAGTATTCACGGCATGATGTGCATTAATTTAGTTGAAAAACCTTCATTAATTAAACTTTCATTAGAAACATTAAAATCAGCTCTCTTTGGAGAGCTTGAAGGCTATAAAGTTAAAGGAAGTCATTATAATAAAATAGGTAGTGCTTCTGGAAAACTAGTTGGAGGAAATTTATCATTAATAACCGCTACACTTGGAAGTAAAACTAGCTTGATTACAAAAGGGAAAATTATTTTCATTGAGGAAATTGGTGAATATAAATACCATATCGACCGACAATTACAAACTTTAAAACGTTCGGGATACTTCAATCAGTGCACTGGAGTGATTATAGGAGATATAAGTAAACTGAAAATTAATAATCCCCAGTGGGGCCAATCAATTGAAGAGCTTGTATTAGACATTCTTGAAGACTGTAATATCCCGGTAGCTTTTGGCTTTCCAGCTGGGCATGAACTAGAGAACAGAGCGCTCTATTTAGGAAGGCACATAAAACTGTATATAACTAAAACGCAAACTACAGTAATCTTTTAAAAAACAACTCAAAAAAATATTGACTTTGACAAAAAGCTCATTGAAGTTAAATATATCTAGCTTTTTTTTAAGGATATATCTAAAATGGGTTTAAGTGCTTTTAGACCATCTTGAACAGAACTAACATTTGGAAAACTCATCAAAAGTCTTAGCCCTTGTCTCATTTGCTTTTCTTTAACAGAGCATAATTTTGGATTAGATTGAACGTACTTAAGTACTTTAGAAAAACGGTCGCTTTGATAAAAAAGACTGTTTTGATCACTTATAAAATAGCCAATAAGTTTATTTTGTTTCAACACTATTTTTTCAAACCCTAAAGTGATCGCTAACCATTTAATACGCACACTATCTAACAGATCTACTACTTGTAAAGGCAAAGCACCAAATCTATCAATTAAGTCACGCTCAAAAACCTCTAATTCAATTTCAGATTTTAGAGAATTAAGTTGTGTATATAGACTTAATCGCTCCGTAATGCTATTAACAAAATCATCTGGAAACATAATAGAAAAATCTGTGTCGACTGTTACTTCCTTTACAAATTCCTTGTTATTTATGTCTTCGTTGAACAAATTCTTAAATTCTGTCTCTTTCAGCTCCTCGATGGCTTCATTAAGAATTTTCTGATAGGTTTCAAAACCAATATCATTAATAAATCCACTCTGCTCACCACCCAATAAATCACCAGCACCCCTAATTTCTAAGTCTTTCATGGCAATATTAAATCCACTTCCAAGAGCTGTGTATTGTTCTAAAGCCGATATACGCTTACGGGCATCGTCTGTCATAGCATGAAAATCAGGAGTGATAAAATAACAAAAAGCTTTCTTGTTACTTCGACCTACACGTCCACGCATTTGATGCAGATCACTCAAGCCAAAATTATTTGCATTATTAATAAAAATAGTGTTAGCATTTGGCACATCCAATCCGCTCTCTACTATTGTAGTGCTAACAAGAATATCAAATTCGCCAGCCATAAAATCTAGCATTAGCTGTTCCAGTTTTCGACCCTCAAGCTGACCATGACCAACTCGTATTTTAGCATCTGGGACTAAGCGTTGAATAAGCCCTGCGACTTCCTTGATGTTTTCTATTCGGTTATGAATAAAATAAATCTGTCCAGAGCGCTGAATTTCATAGGAGATTGCATCTCGGATTATAGTTTCGTTTAAACGAATTACTTGACTATCTATAGGAAAACGATTTGGAGGCGGAGTATTAATTACAGACAAATCACGTGCTGCCATAAGGCTAAATTGTAAGGTTCTTGGAATAGGAGTCGCAGTAAGAGTTAAAACATCTACATTGTCTTTAAGAGTTTTAAGTTTTTCTTTAACAGCTACGCCAAATTTTTGCTCTTCGTCTACAATTAAAAGCCCTAAGTCTTTAAATTTTACTGATTTATTCACTAATTGATGCGTCCCAATAATAATATCTAATTGGCCTGACATTAATTGCTCCAAAGTTTCTTTTCGTTGCTTAGTAGACTTGAATCTGTTAACGTAGTCTATTGTGACAGGGAAATCCTTAAAACGAGCTTTGAATGTCTTAGCGTGCTGAAATGCGAGTATCGTTGTAGGAACTAGGATAGCAACCTGTTTTCCATTATCAACAGCTTTAAAAGCAGCTCTTATAGCTACTTCTGTTTTCCCAAAGCCAACATCGCCACAAATTAATCGGTCCATCGGGCGCTCACTTTCCATATCTGCTTTAATATCAGCTGTGGCGGTTATCTGGTCTGGAGTATCTTCATACATAAATGATGCTTCAAGTTCGAGTTGCATAGAACTATCGGGCTTATACCTGTATCCTGTTTCTAATTTACGCTTTGCATAAAGTTTAATTAAATTAAAAGCTACTTCTTTGACTCGTAATTTCGTCTTCTGCTTTAGAACTTTCCAAGCCTTACTTCCTAACTTATAAATTTTTGGTGATTTACCATCCTTACCATTAAATTTAGTAATTTTATGAAGCGCATGAATACTTAAGTATAACACATCTCGCTCGCCGTAAAATAGCTTTATAGCTTCTTGCTTTTTTCCTTCAACATCAATTTTTTGTAGACCTCCAAACTTACCAATTCCGTGGTCTATATGCGTAATATAATCTCCAATTTCAAGTTTTGTCAATTCTTTTAAGGTAATTGATTGTTTCTTTGTATACCCGTTTTTAAGATGAAATTTATGATAACGTTCAAAAATTTGATGATCAGTATAGCAAACTAGTTTATTGTCGTGATCTACAAAGCCTTGATATAATGACAATACAATGATTTGACAATTAACTTCTTGTTCAACAGTTTCAAAAATATCATAAAAACGTTGCGCCTGCTGAGAGTTGGAGCAGCATATATAATTTTGATAACCTAAATCGTGTTTAGTATTTAAATCTTCAATTAATAGATTAAATTGTTTGTTAAATGATGGCTGGGGATCCACTTGTAACTGCACTTTTTTAGAAATATCAGTCGCTAACAAGGAATTTAATCCAAATTCTACAACAGAAAAATCTAATAATTGTGTTTTAATACTAGCAGATGAACAGAATAAATTTTCAGGACGCGTGTGATTGATTTCCAATGAAAGTTCACTGTATACTTCTGCAGCTTTTTGATGAAGAAAATCAGTTTTGGCTAGAAATGCCGATATGTTTTTTGCAAAAACAACGGTATTAGTCGAAATATATTCTAAAAAGCTCTGACGTGATTCGTGAATTAATTTATGTTCAATATTTGGCAGTATTTGTATTTTATTTAGGGTCTTAATCGAAAGTTGAGATTCCACATCAAAAGTTCTTATACTATCAACCTCATCACCAAAAAATTCAATTCGATAAGGCTCATCATGTGAAAATGAAAATACATCTACAATACCACCACGAACAGAAAATTGACCTGGATCTGTAACAAAATCAACTCTAGAAAATTGATATTCAAAAAGTACTTCGTTGAAAAAATCTAAATTAAGTGTTTCACCAACTGTAACTTTGAATGTTGATTTTTCAAGTTGTTTTCTAGAAACTACTTTTTCAAAAAGTGCCCCAGGATAAGTAACAATTAGTGCGGGTTTTTTTTGAGAGTTTATTCGACTCAAAACTTCGGCTCTCAATAAAACATTTGCATTATCAGTTTCTTCGACTTGATAAGGCCTACGATAACTTCCTGGATAAAATAAAACTTCTTTCTCATCCAATAACATTTCGAAATCGTTTAAATAGTAAGCAGCTTCCTCTTTAGTATCAAATATTAATAGAAAAGGCCGGTCAGATGACTTAAAAAACGTGGATATAGAAAATGTTAAAGAAGACCCTAAGGCACCTTTTAAATGCAATTTATCTTTAGAATTAGACAATAGATTACCAAGTTTTTGATGAATCAAAGACTGTTTAAATTTCTGAGAAAGAATCTTTTTGCTCAATATAAAATTTTTGCAAATATATAGTATTCCATTTTCTTTAAACTAAATTTGTACAGTTAGGAATTATTTAATTTGCCGTTAATAGATTTTATAAAAATTACTAAATAGTACCTCGTCTTGATCCATTGTTAAGTATCCTCATAAGACCTTCTTGTGATACAGAAGCTATTAAATTCCCTTGAGAATCAAAGACACTTCCTCTTGAAAAACCTCTTGAGTTAGAAGCACTTGGACTTTCTATTGCATACAAAAGCCATTCGCTAATGTCAAAATCACGATGAAACCAAATTGCGTGGTCTAGACTTGTATAAAAAACCTCTTTAGAGTTTAAAAATTCTCTATGTGGCATTGAAGCAGGCCTGAGGATATTATAATCTGAAGCATATGCTAATAATTGGTGTTGAAGAGGAACACTCTGTGATACCTTTTCACAGGTTTTAAACCAAATATTATCAAAAGGGGGGCTGTTTTTTACCAACTTGGTTAACATGTTGTCTGTGGGCTTGAAATCAAATATTTTTGGCAAAAAAGACTTATAACGCTTGTAAGTGTCTGGAATTACATCCTTGAACTCTTCAATTTGCTCATAGCTATTCATTAGTTTTTCAGGGGGAAACACATTTGGCATGGAAATCTGATGATCAACTCCATTCTGCTTTTTTTGAAAAGATGAAGACATATTGAAGATGGGCTTTTCATTTTGAAAAGCTACTACGCGTCTTGTAGCGAAACTACCTCCATCTCTTATAACATCAACTTCATACTTGATTGGAACATCGACATCTCCACCCAAAATAAAATATGCATGCATTGAGTGTGCATAGCGATCC
>Ga0115564_10004790_pt1 | contig 10915 bp, 6 predicted proteins | sample COGITO_mtgs_1105_7_FD_88680 | JGI IMG/M metagenome (GOLD analysis project Ga0115564, IMG submission 88680) | Pelagic marine microbial communities from North Sea - COGITO_mtgs_110523 | ecosystem: Environmental > Aquatic > Marine > Epipelagic | place: Germany:Helgoland, sampling site Kabeltonne... | reverse complement strand
GAAAAACTTCTTTTACTTGCTCCGATTATTTTAGAAGAAGGACGTACCATCGAAAATAAACTACAAGCGCTTCAACATCAGGGATATGCACGAATTAAGATCGGTGATCGGGTTAAACGTATCGAACAAATAGAAGATTTTAAAAAACTTCCAAAAGCCATCAGTCTAGTCGTTGATCGGATCATTGTAAAAGACGAAGACGATTTTTATAACCGTTTAGCAGATGCGATTGAAATGGCCTTTTTTGAAGGCAATGGACGATGTCAAATTGAAAAACTAGAGAATTCTGACAGTCGTGAATTTAGTAATTCATTTGAACTTGATGGTCAAAAGTTTTTAGAACCAAACACCCATTTATTTAGCTTTAACAATCCCTATGGCGCCTGTCCAAAATGTGAAGGCTATGGCGATGTCATTGGGATTGATGAAACCTTAGTCATTCCAAACACCTCCCTCTCTATTTACGAAAATGCAGTGTTTCCGTGGCGGGGTGAAAGCATGAAATATTACAGAGATCAATTGGTTAATAATAGCCATAAGTTTGATTTCCCTATTCATAAACCTTACTTTGAATTAGAACAAAAACATCAACACTTATTATGGACAGGGAACGCTCATTTTACAGGGTTAAATTCTTTTTTTGAAGACTTAGAATCTAAGGCCTATAAAGTTCAAAACCGCGTGATGTTATCCCGTTATAGAGGTAAAACAAAATGTGGAAATTGTCACGGAAAACGATTACGTGAAGAAGCTAATTTTGTAAAAGTTGGAGCGGCTTCCATCACTGATTTAGTTGAAATGTCGCTCAAAGATTTAAAAACATTTTTTAATGATTTAACTCTAGATTCTAAAGAACAAGAAATTGCAAAACGATTGCTCAAAGAAATTCATAATCGTTTGGATTTTTTGACCAATGTAGGGTTGGATTATTTAACCTTAAACAGAAAATCAAATACGTTATCTGGAGGCGAAAGTCAACGGATTAATCTAGCAACCTCACTCGGGAGCAGTCTGGTTGGTTCCATGTATATTTTAGATGAACCTAGTATTGGACTCCATTCAAAAGATACCGAACGGCTTGTCAATGTGCTAAATGCATTGCGAGATTTAGGCAATACCGTTATTGTTGTTGAACACGATGAAGCCATTATGGCGGCGGCCGATTACATCATTGATATAGGCCCCGAAGCTGGTACGTTTGGTGGTGAAGTAATGGCGAGTGGCACTTACAAATCGCTTTTAAAAAGTAATACACTTACCGCACAATATCTAAATGGATCTCTAGAAATTGAAGTTCCAAAAAAGCGTCGGACTTCAAAATACCATATAACGATTAAAGGCGCACGCGAGCATAATTTAAAAAATATAGATGTTACATTCCCATTAAACATGCTAACGGTTGTGACAGGTGTTTCTGGAAGTGGTAAAAGTACGCTCGTTAAACGCATCGTATATCCTGCGCTACTAAAATCTATTGGAGGTTATGGTGAGAAGGCTGGTGAATTTACGAGCATCGAAGGTAATTTTAGCACCGTTAAGTTTATCGAATTTGTTGATCAAAACCCAATTGGACGCTCCTCCCGATCGAATCCTGTGACTTATATCAAAGCCTATGATGATATTAGGGCTTTGTTTTCTAAACAAAAGTTAAGCGTATTAAGGAATTACCAACCCAAACATTTTTCATTCAATGTAGACGGCGGTCGCTGTGACACCTGTAAAGGCGAAGGTAATGTGACCATAGAAATGCAGTTTATGGCAGATGTGCAGCTAGAATGTGATGACTGTAACGGAAAACGCTTTAAAAAACAAGTGTTAGAAATCAAATTCCACGACAAAACAATCGATGATGTCCTTAATATGACCATTGACGATGCCATTGCCTTTTTTGAGACCCATAACGTGACTAAAATCAAAACAAAACTTCAACCACTTCAAGATGTCGGTTTGGGCTATGTTACGTTGGGGCAAAGTTCATCAACACTTTCTGGAGGAGAAGCACAACGAATAAAATTAGCTTCCTTTTTAGGCAAAGGATCCAAAGCAGAAACGGGGCTGTTTATTTTTGACGAACCCACGACTGGGCTTCATTTTCACGATATTAAAAAACTGCTTAAATCATTCAATGCTTTAATTGATAAAGGGCATTCTATAGTAGTGGTTGAGCATAATTTAGACCTTATTAAATGTGCCGATCATGTGATTGATTTGGGACCTGAAGGCGGTGCTAACGGCGGTTACATACTGGCTGAAGGCACACCAGAATCCGTTGCTAAATCCAAAATATCTTCCACTGGGCATTTTCTAAAAAGTAAATTACTTTAATATTACTTAAAACATAAGTAACTAACAATCAATTGTTTATTTGTTTATTTTATTTTTGGCACGTTGTTTGGTAATACAAAGTTGAGTTTAACTTTTAAAAACTTTGTATTATGAAAAAATTATTTTTAACCCTCGTTAGTATCGCCTTATTCGGGACTGTATATGCAACACCGTTTCCAAATCAATCGAGATCCCATAATTCTTTCATATTTAATGAACAAGGTGTTGAGTTTGCTATTTTTAAAGATGGCCAATTTGATTTTAATGTCCTTAGATACCGACAAGGTCGAAATGAATATACAAACCATCATGGTATAAATGTTAGTTTTAATACGGGTTATGATTATGGTGCCTATATTCAATACGATAATTATGGTGCCGTCATTCAAATTGAAAACCTCCCAATATTTTATGATTATTATGGACGAATCAGTCAAGCTGGAACTGTGCATATTAATTATGATTACCGAGGACAAATATCTTGGATTGGTGGCATGAATATTAGATATGACCATTACAACAACGCGCATTGTAATGGATATGTCAATCGTCAGCATCGTTTTTATACGCCAAGCATTTGGCATTCCTATTATAGAGCACCCAAATTAAATTTTTGTGTCACCTTCAACACGCCCTATAGAAGACACTACAAGCCTATTAGATATCGATACGAAAGTCCGTATAGAAACAATCGACGTCCTACTGTGTTTAGAAATCGACAGGGTCAAAATAGAGTTGCTACAACGCGATCGAACCATAGTGATCGATATAAAGTCAAACGAGATTCAAGAAAATCTGTCACTAATAGAACACGCTCAGATGTACACATAGCAACACAATCAAGATCAAAAACAAGCGTTGCACGTTCATCAAACCCAACGGTTAGAACAAAAACCGTTAAACGTACAAAACGTACCAATCCCACAACACGCCCTTACGTCCGCAAAACAACATCAAAATCTACGGCAAATCGAGCAAAAGCAAGAACGACTAGTTCAAGTCTAAAAAAGAGAACGAAAATATCAAGCCGAATTCCAAATTCTAATGTTGTGGCACAAAGGAGTCCAAGGTCTCAGACAGAGAAATCAGCCGTGAGACGAAGAAAATAATATTTTTAGTTTGTTAGTTAGTTGAAAGCTCCGTAGGTGAATATCCCACATCACTACGGAGTTTTTAATATTAAGTCAGAATTTTTTTAGCTAATTGTTTTGTCAAAAACTTTCGACTGTACATCTCTAATCCTTTGGAATTTGCTCTTAATTGTTGAGTCTTAAAAGCCTCAAAATGCGCCCTCAAGGTAGTTCGAAGCAAATCTTCATTATCATATCTGAAATAGGTCCCAGAATTTGTTTGGTTTATTATTTTTTCAATATCTGAAGTATTTGGACCTATCGCGATAATTGGACGTTTAGAGGCCATATATTCAAATAATTTCCCAGGAATAATGTATTCTGTTTCTTTTGAATTTTCTTCTATCAGTAATAACAGTTGAGCATTTTTTTGAAACTCTAAAGCATCTGTATGTGAGACATAGCCATGATTCTGGATATGATTTTCAAGACCAAAACTACCTATAGAATCCATGACGTTTGAACTAACAGACCCAATTAAATTTAATTGAAAAGCAGAAGAAAACTCGGTAGATTCTTTCACTAAATTTGACAACACTTTCCATAAAATTTGCGGATTTCGTCCCTCTAGTAAAGATCCGATATGAGATAAGGTAAACTTTGAATCTAATGTACTGCTGTTGGTAATCTCAAAATCAAAACCATTGGTGATGACTGTGATGGCTGTGTTTGTTAATTTAGAAAATAGCTGCTTCGTTTGTAAACTGGTAACGACTAATTCGTCGGCAGCGTTAAGTACCGTTGCCTCTAATGTCTGATGCTTTTTTTTAGCAAATGAACTTAGCATTAATTTTTTATGATAGCCGATTTGAGTCCAAGGATCTCTAAAATCTGCGATCCATCTAACAGGGTGTAATTGCTTTAATTTCAATCCGATTAGATGTAAACTATGTGGAGGACCCGTGGTAATAATTGTATCGATTTGGTGCACCTTAATATAGTCAGACAAAAATGAAACCGATGGACGAACCCATGAGACTCGCGCATCTGGAATGAAAAAATTTCCTCGTATAAATAGAAGTCCTTTTTCTAAAACAGATTGTTTTTTTTGATTCGAAATCAAGCCTTTAGATAGATGATCTGTTTTGGACTTCGAAAACAATTGAGCCCATTTATAAGGCTCATTAATGGGCGTTTTTAAAACGGTTATTTTAGAATTCACCTCAGATTCTAACGAGGGATCTAATGTTGGATAATTGGGGTTTTCTGGACAATAAACAATCGGTTGTATTCCAAAATCAGGAAGGTATTTAACAAATTTCAACCAACGTTGAACGCCCGGACCGCCTGCAGGTGGCCAATAGTAGGTGATGATTAAAACCTTTTTCACGATGGTTTTCTGGAATTAAGAATCGCTATTCCCAGCATCAAAATCACGACTAAAACAGTACTGATTAAAGCAATCGTGGATCCTGTTTTGACTACCGTTGGATTAAATTGAAATACGACTCTATGTGAGCCCTTTGGAATTTCCATGCCGCGAAGCACATAATTAACGTTGTAATGATCTACAGGAGTTCCATCAAGGGTAGCAGACCAGCCATTCTTGTAATAAATTTCCGAAAATACCGCAAATCCATCTTCAGAACTCTTTGTGTCATAAACCAACTGATTGAGCTTGTAATCAACTAACTGAATTGAGGCGGTGGAATCTTTGGTAAAACGTCGCGAACTAAGTTCCGTACTATTGGCTATAGCTGTGGTGTTGGTTTTAATTTTATTTAAAGCTAAAATTTCTTCATCTGCAGAATCATAGCTTTCAATCGCATCTACAAACCAAGCATTGCCATTGGTTTTTTCATTTTCAAAATATCGGGTCTCCCCTTCTTTATCTTGATAGATGATGTATTTGGTATTTAGCATATTTAGAACTTCAAAATTGTTTTTATCAATATGAAATTCTTGCAACTCTTGGAATCGTCTTAATTTTGCTGCATGATATCCCCCAATTGAATTATGAAAATAGGAGGTTTTAGTCGAATTATCCGACATATCAAACACTCTAAAGTTCGTGGTATCTTTTAATAATTCTTTAGTAATAGAATTTGCTTGGTAAGGACGATCAACTTTGATGGCCGGCACAAAATCATCTGAATTTACATAGCGACGGTCGACGCCTACTAAATCAAAAACAAGGATAAGACCTAAAATAATAATGGTTGTATTTTGAGATAATTTTTGTTTGATGTAAGCAAAAATCAAGCTTGCAGCAGCTAAGACATACAGCAAAGTTCGCATGGAATCTGCGCTAAAAATTGCACTTCGGTCCGCACGAATCGCTTCTACAAATGATACGCCGTAATACTGTTGAAACTGGCCGTCACTGTTTCCAACAAAATCAAATAAACTATTTTTAAAAACTAAAAATAAGACCGTCAATCCCCCAACAATACTGAGAGATTTCTTGAGCGCATCTAACTTCATTTTTGAGCTTACATCTTTATGAAACAATTGCGTTAATCCTAAAGTTGCTAAAAGTGGAATACACAGTTCCAAAATAACTTGAATAGAACTTACCGCCCTAAATTTGTTATATAGAGGAATATAATCAATGAAAAAGTTCGTTAAAAATGATAGGTTTTTTCCATAAGATAATAATAAGGATGTTAAAACACCAGCAATCAGCCACCATTTGAAGCGGCCATTATATAAAAATAACGCCAAGACAAAAAGGAAAATCACCACTGCTCCAACATAGGCTGGCGCTTCTACAATAGGTTGATCGCCCCAATACATTGGTGCCTGTTCGGATTCTTGAAGGGCTTGAAGCGGCGTCGCTCCCAAAGCTCTGAAAGCTTTATAAGTTTCCGAATCTTTGCCGAGATTTTCTCTATTACCACCGCCCATAAATCTTGGGATGAACAAATTAAACGTTTCTAAAATCCCATAGCTATATTGCGTAATATAGGCGCTCTCTAAGCCTGTTGTTTGTTCTTTTACACTGCCATCCGCATTAATTGTTAATTCACTTTGACCACGTGTGCTTTCTTTGGTATATTCACTAGTTGCCAATAAATTGGTGGCATTCATACCAAATGCCAAAATCGCAGCAACGATCAAAATCCCTGACGCTTTAAAAAAAGCTTTCAGTTGGTTTGATTTATAGGCTTGCACAAAATATGAAATCGCTAGAATTACAATTAAAAAACCGAGGTAATACGACATTTGAGGGTGGTTAGTTACCAATTCCAATCCAGAAGCAACCACCGTGATTATAAACCCTAAAAAATAACGTTTTTGATACGTCAAAATAATACCTGATAACACCAGCGGCATATAAGCAATTGCATGGGCTTTTAAATTATGCCCAACCCCTAGAATTATGATCAAATAGGTAGAAAACCCAAAGGCGAGCGCACCTAAAACGGCGACTTTATAGTCTACTTTTAAAACCAACAACAAAATGTAAAATCCGAAAAGATATAGAAAAAGATAATCTGCCGGTCTTGGTAAAAACCGAAGAGCTAAATCCAATTTTTTAATGTAGTTATGAGGGTATTTAGCGCCTAGTTGATAGGTTGGCATTCCACCATAAGCACTGTTGGTCCAATAGGATTCGGCATCATAAACATCTCGAAAATCGATCTGTTGTTTGGCCATGCCAGTATACTGTACAATGTCACTTTGATAAATTTTTTGCCCTTTTAACACTGGATTGAAATACAGCACAGCAACCAAAGCAAAGCCTAAAATTACTAAAAAGTGTATGCCAAATTTTTTTAAGCTAAAATTCATCGTTTGTCTTTTTATTCAACCTCTTCATAATCCACATATTCGCCCACATCTTTATTAGATGTTTTGGAATTTGGTATTTTATCAATACTAATCTCACCTTCTTTTTGAGTCGGTGGTTTTGGAGCTGATTGGTTTCTAAAATGTGCCTCCGCTTTTTTAGCGATCGATTTAACTATATACGGCGCAAATAGGCGCATCAAATACTTAAAAATGGTGTAAACCAAAACAAAAATTAGAATCGTTCTAAGGAATCCAATAATAGACGCAGTTTGTAACATCGGTAGATTATTTCTTCAAAAATACAATTCTTATTTTTATTAGATAAATTATTATATAAAATGATTCAAAGTAGAAGAAAAAAGGTGGAAATCAGTTAAGAAATTACTTCTAATTAATTATAAATATAAAAAAATTATGTAGGTTTGATGAAAGTGTTTTAAATGAAATTTTATTCTTACCTGATTATTTTTATCGCTGTTTTTGGGTTCTATCCAAATGCCCATGCGCAATATACCGATGTTATAAACTCGAATCGACCCGGCGCCTCACAAAGTGCGTTCGCTGTTGGTACTCAAGTGTTTCAGTTTGAAGTAGGGCCTTATATTGTGAAAGAAAAAAGAGCTATTCATCCCAAGTATGAAGTCTCTGGATATGGCGTAGATTTTGCGGCACATTATGGATTTTGGAAAGAAGCTTTGGAATTTAATGTCCAAGGAACGCTCCAGAGTGATGTTCAGTTGTACGATGCTCTTGGTGGAGTTGAAAATAAGCGCTCAAATTTTAAGACATTAAATGCTGGTGCAAAATATTTGGTGTACGATCCAAATAAAAAAAACTTAAACAAAAAACCCAATCTTTACAGCTATCATGCCAATAGAAGTTTTCAATTAAAAAACTTAATACCAGCTATTTCCGTTCCAGCAGGCGTAAATTTTGATAATGAAGACAACCCATATACAGCTCCTGGAGTGGAAGGCTTGAGTTATCGAGGTGCTTTAATCACTCAAAATAATTTTTCTGGTGGATGGGTGTTTGTAACCAATATCATTATGGATCGTATCACAAGCGCGCAACAAGAGTTCCAGTATATTGTGACATTAACCCACTCCTTTAATCCTAAGTGGGTGATTTTTGGAGAAACACAAGGGATTAAAAGCGATTTTTATGCTGATAATTTATTTAGATTTGGAGGGGGCTATTTATGGAATCAAAATATACAATTGGATACAGCGTTTACACTCAATGTAAAAGACACACCATCTGTTTTAAGTATTAATTTTGGAGCTTCTTATAGATTAGATCGACATGTTGACAAAGAGAATATAGATAATAGTAACTCTGCAAAAAAATTAGGTGGTAGAAAATCTCGAAAAAAGAAAAAAAGGAAAAAATAAAAAGCAGAATGACTAACGATTTGACGATGGATAGCTTATGATTTTAATTAAAGAAGCCCTTACAAAAAAGGAACATAAAAAGTTTGTGAAATTTCCTTTTTCACTCTACAAAAACTCAAAATATTGGGTCCCTCCTATTATAAGTGAGGAAATAAAGATCTTCGACAAAGCGACAAATCCGGTTCTGCAAAATGCCGATGCTCGACTCTTTCTCGCTTATAAAGATGATAAAATTGTTGGACGTGTAGCAGCCATCACCAATTGGCTAGAAATCAAAGATCAAGGCGTGAATAAAATGCGTTTTGGATGGTTGGATATGATTGACGACCTCGAAGTTACCAAAGCATTATTAGACAAAGTAGAAGCCATTGGAAAAACTCATAAATTGGATCATATGGAAGGCCCTATTGGGTTTTCTAATTTAGATAAAGTAGGCGTGCTCACTTACGGATATGACGAAATTGGAACGATGGTTACATGGTATAATCATCCCTATTATGTCGATCACTTGAAACAATTAAATTTTCAAGTGGAAAAAGAATATATAGAACATAAACACCAGTTTAGTGATATTAAAATTGATAAATCTGACAAGTTAGAAAAAGTCGTAAGAGAGCGTTATAAACTAAAATCTTTAAGTTTTAAGAGTACAAAAGATTTGATGCCGTATGCGGATAAAATGTTCGATTTATTTAATGAAAGCTATGCCGCCTTATCGTCTTTTGTAAGAATTACCGACATTCAAAAAGATTTTTTAAAGAAGAAATTTTTAAGTTTTATCAATCCAGAATACATCAAATTTGTGATTGATGAGACGGATGAACTGATCGCATTTGGAATTGCAATGCCCTCTTTTTCAGAAGAATTACAAAAATCTAAAGGTAAATTATTTCCGTTTGGAATTTTTCATATTTTAAAAGCGAAGCAGTCCAAAAAGGTGAATTTCTACTTAATTGGAGTGCATCCCAAATACCAAAAAAAAGGAGTTCATTCCATAATTTTTAGCGCATTTCATAAAACCTTTGTTGAAAAAGGAATTGTAGAATGCCGTCGAACCCCAGAATTGGCTGACAATATAGCCATTCAAAAATTATGGTTAGATTTTAATCCCGTGTTAATTAAAAAGCGAAGTACGTTTCGAAAAGAGCTTTAACAGATTATTCACCCATTGCTGCTGCAACAGATGCTGATAGGCGTTTGTAAATTCCTTTTTCTAAGCGTTCTCTAATTACAGAAAAGGCGTTTAGTGTTTCATCTACATCCTCTAAAGTATGCATCGATGTTGGTATTAACCTCAACAAAATTAATCCTTTAGGGATTACTGGATACACCACAATAGAACAGAAAATTCCGTAATTCTCACGAAGGTCTTTGACCAAGGCCATCGCTTCGGGAATACTTCCTTTTAAATACACTGGTGTAACACAACTCTGCGTGCTTCCTAAATCGAATCCGCGGTCTCTTAATCCAGATTGCAAAGCATTTACAATGGTCCAGAGCTTTTCTTTGAGTTCGGGCATGGTTCGGATCATGTCTAAACGTTTCAAAGCGCCTTTAACCAATTGCATTTGCAGCGATTTTGCAAACATTTGTGAACGTAAGTTATATTTTAAATAGTCTATAATTTCTTTATCGGCAGCGATAAAAGCACCCGTACTTGCCATGGACTTCGCAAAGGTTGCAAAATACACATCAATATCGTCTTGAACGCCTTGTTCTTCACCGGCGCCAGCGCCCGTTTTCCCTAAGGTTCCAAAACCATGTGCATCATCGACTAAAAATCTAAAATTGAATTTTTCTTTTAAGGCTGCAATTTCTTTTAATTTTCCTTGTTCTCCACGCATTCCAAAAACACCTTCCGAAATTACAAGAATTCCACCGCCGGTATGTTCAGCCATTTTGGTAGCACGTTCGAGGTTTTTTTCTAAGCTTTCAATATCGTTATGTTTGTAGGTAAACCGTTTCCCCATGTGTAAACGAACGCCGTCAATGATACAGGCATGCGAATCTACATCGTAAACTATAATATCATCTTTACCAACCAGCGCATCAATGGTAGACATAATGCCTTGATATCCAAAATTTAGGAGATAGGTTGACTCTTTGCTTACAAATTCTGCTAATTCAGTTTGTAATTGTTCGTGAAGTGAGGTATGTCCAGACATCATCCGAGCACCCATTGGGTAGGCAGATCCGTAATCGTTTGCAGCTTCAGCGTCCACTTTTCTGACTTCGGGATGATTTGCAAGGCCTAAATAATCATTTATACTCCAAGTAATCACATCTTTACCCTGAAATTTCATTCGGTTTGAAATCTGACCTTCTAATTTT
>Ga0115564_10004776_pt1 | contig 10934 bp, 8 predicted proteins | sample COGITO_mtgs_1105_7_FD_88680 | JGI IMG/M metagenome (GOLD analysis project Ga0115564, IMG submission 88680) | Pelagic marine microbial communities from North Sea - COGITO_mtgs_110523 | ecosystem: Environmental > Aquatic > Marine > Epipelagic | place: Germany:Helgoland, sampling site Kabeltonne... | reverse complement strand
GCGTCTGAACTACTTGCCCCTATAGCTATCTGTGATTCATCAAAACCACCTGGCTCGTCAATCGTAAAGATTGACGGAAATGCATTTGAAACTTCCATGGTAGTAGTTGCACCACCAATGGCGTAGATATTGACGGTGACTGAAGTTGTGCTGGGCGTTGAGATATAAAAATATTGACCATTTGTTGGAATCGCATTGGATCCTGTTTCACTTGAATAAGCAACCGGAGGTAGATAATGCACTTTACTCAGTTGAGCAAAAACAGGCACATTCATTGTGAAAATAAATACAATACTAAAAAACCCTCTCATCATTTGTTCTTTAATACTCAAAGCTGGGGCTTATTTTTTTTATAAATAGTAATTCATAATGAAGATAAATAAAGAATTCTTATCTAAAACTATTTATTATGATTGATTTAATCAGTAAAGTAAAATTTAACCAGCCTTTAGGCGTCAAATAAAGATTCATCTTCATTGACCATAATTGCCTCAATTTTTAAATCATCCAACCCTTTTTGATCGAATGGATTCTCGATATAATCCTGCACATTGTATAGTGCCATGAGGACAAAACTCATGACTAGGGTGAACAGTAGCGTGAGACTACTTTCAATGTTTAAATCGAAGGGAGTTTTGTTTATTATTGACTGAGTATTGAATAACAAAGGGGAGAAGTAGATAAAAATCAAACAGTATTTTTTTAGTGAAATAGGGGTGCCATGTAATTTAATTCCTCTGATTTTTTCGGCTGAAAGGAAGAGTTCGTTTTTTACACGAATTAGGCTGTCTTTCTCACGTTCATTAAATAATTTTTTTCGATCATCAATGATGCGTAAAACATCTTTTCTTTCTTGTCTAATTTGTTCGAATATGTCATTAGAGTCTTCTTTTGTGAGGTAATTGATTAGAGAAGTTTGGATGCCAAATAGTTTGTTGAAAAGAAGGTCATAGTCCTTTTTTTCGATCTTGTCTACAGCAAAGAAAATATTGGTGAGATCAATAATTTTATTTCTAAAATCTAAAAATAACCCGATAGCCTCCTGCCGTCTTTGATATGCACTTGTTATCGAAAACACCAAAGGAAATACAATGGCTATACTAACAATAGATATATCGAAGTCAATAGTAATTTGATATTCTCTGTACAGAAAAAAAACAATAACTGTTTCGACTAGAATAAATAATAGTCTATAATTAAATACAGATAGAAAGGCATTTGAGTTCATGCAAGATGATTTTGTAATTTAGAGTTGTTGAAAGTTATAATAAGCTGGAGAGACTCAGCAAGTATCCAATTAAAACACCAAGCAATAGGATAATGATGTTTTTAAATTTGAAAAGGAAATTAAATTTTCCTTCCCACGAATCGGGTATGTCATTTTTATTTTCATCCAAAGCAAAACCAGATTTAGAGGCGTACCTAGCATACCAAAAGAAGATAAGCACCAATAGCGTAAAGACAATAACTATAATTAAGAATGAATTGATCATAAAATGATAAATATAATAAGTAATATTTTATTCAAATATTAAAAAAAGAATTCAGCATTATAAATACAACGTTTTTTTGTGGTATTTATTTTAGTCACCATGATTTTTTATGTTTGCATAAGTGACTAGATTGATAGGTAATTGAGGTATTCTCTTAATCCATTAAAAATAATAAGGTGGATGATTATCACTAAATCGTTTGATGTCAACCCATGTCTTCCCTCTTATTTACATCATAAGATGCAGTTTATGTTCTATTTTTACTTTCCAATACAGAAATTAGCAAAAATATTTCCTAATAATTCATCATTGGTTACTTCACCTGTGATTTCTCCCAAATGAAACAATGCTTGCCTTAGATCAATGGCCAGTAAATCTGAACTCAATTGATTTTCCATTCCTTCTTGTACCTTCCCAATTTCTATCAAAGCATTGGTTAAGGCAGCATAATGGCGTGAATTTGTAATAATGCTTTCATCTTGGTAATTGTTGCGATGCATGTGTTGGACAAGGGCTTCTTTAAGGGTGTTAATCCCTGATTTGTTTTTTGCGCTCAGCCTTAGGCAAGGAAAGCCCTCAAATTCATTAGGTGTTTTTATCGCTCCATTATCGTTTTTATTGAACAAAATCCAAATTGCTTTATCCGAATATTGTAGTTTTAGTTGACGTACTTTCTCTCGGTGTGCTGTTTTCTCATGATCAAATGTATTGGAATCAATCAAATACAATACAATTGCTGCAGCTGCAACCTTTTCAAAGGTCTTTTGAATACCAATTTGTTCAATTTCGTCTTGGGTTTCCCGAATTCCTGCAGTATCAATAAAGCGAAAACCGATTCCACCAATGGTTATTTCATCTTCAATCGAGTCACGTGTAGTTCCAGCAATAGCAGAAATAATTGCCTTGTCTTCCTGCAAAAGCACATTGAGTAGGGTAGATTTCCCTGCATTTGGAGGGCCAATAATCGCAATAGGGACACCCTTTTTAATGACATTCCCCAAAGCAAATGAATCGATCAAGCGTTTCAACAGTCCTTGAATTTTCAATAATAATGCTTGAAAGGCAGCTCTATCGGCAAAGGCTACATCCTCTTCGGCAAAGTCCAATTCTAATTCGATTAGGCTAGCAAAATCTAAAAGTTCTTGTCGCAATGATTTAATTTCTTGACTAATTCCACCGCGCATTTGTTGCATGGCTACCTGATGGCTAGCTTCATTTTCTGAAGCGATAACGTCTGCGACAGCTTCTGCCTGGGCTAAATCCATTTTCCCGTTCATAAAGGCGCGAAGAGTGAATTCTCCTGCCTTTGCTGGGCGTATGCCTTTGTTCACAAATAACTGAAGGATTTTCTCTTGTATATAGCGCGAACCATGGCAAGAGATTTCTATAACATCTTCTCCAGTATAGGAATGAGGATTTTTAAAAACACTTACCAATACTTCATCAATGATGCGTTCTCCATCCAATAGATCACCCAGATGAATGCTGTGACTTTTCTGATCGATTAATTTCTTTTTTGATTTTGCACGAAATAATTGATCTGTTGTTCTAATTGCTGCATCACCCGATAATCGGATAATGGCAATGGCTCCAGCTCCTGAAGCAGTAGAGAGTGCAATGATGGTTCCTTCGCCTATCATACTTTATAGTGTACAGCTAAATGTAGCTCGTTTTTTATGTAATCGATGCTCGTAGTTCTTCCACATATTTTGAATGGAATCATTTTCTTCCAATTCTGGATTTGTTTCAACTATTGAAATTCCTTTCTTATTGAAAAGTTTCTGTACCTCATTGAATATTATTGCTGTAACTCCTTTGTTTTGGTAGTCAGGATGGACACCAATCAAATAGAAGGAAGCTCTGTTGTTAAAATATTGTGCTTTCAGAATGTGAAAAATACCCCAAGGAAACATTTTTCCATTGGCTTTTTTTAGGGCCTGAGTAAAAGAGGGCATAATGATCACAAAGGCAACCAATTTGCCCTGTTCATCAGCAACACATTTGATGAATTCAGGATGAATATATCGGAAGTATTTTTCTTTATAATGCTTTATTTGATAGGGCTGAACTGGAACAAAGGTTTGCAGTTTATTGTAGGTTTCTTCAAGCAGAGTAAACATTTGCTCTACATAGGGTAGAATTTGTTTTGTCTTTGTGAAGTGCAGCACCTTTAGATTATAGCGATCTAGCATTAATTCACCAAAACGGCGTACTTTTTCTGGCGATTCGTCGAAGGAGGAGATTTTGATTTCGTATTCTACCCATTGGGCTAATTTTTCCATGCCCAATTTTTCCATATGTTCACTGTAATAGGGGTAGTTGTACTGAGTAATCATGGTATTCATTTCTTGAAAACCTTCAACCAGCATGCCAGCTTTGTCCAAGTTAGAAAAGCCAACTGGACCCTCCATGAATTCCATTGAAGCAGCAGTTCCAAATCCCTTAACAGCTTCTATCAACGCCCTCGAAACCTCTAAATCATCAATAACATCAAACCAGCCAAAACGAACTTTTCTTTTTTGTAACCGATCCACTTCAATCCAATTGATAATAGCAGCAATTCTTCCAACAATTTTTCCGTCATCATACGCAAGATAAAAGGCGGCGTCTGCATTTTTAAAAACAGGATTTTGCTCTTTGTCGATGACAGTTAATTCTTCAGCTTTCATGGGTGGAACCCAATAGGGACAGTTTTTGTACAGTTGAAAGGGAAATTCAACAAAGGCAATAAAGTCTTTTTTTTCTTTGATTTCGACTACTTCAATCATATGAATACTAATTTCTTTTAGCTCGGCGGTCTCTTTTTTTACTGGCCTTTTCAGCTTTTTTCGCCCCTTTTCTGATGCCTTTTTCCTCCTTGCGTTCAGCTTTGTTTTTCGCCTTTTCTTCGGGGTCAATGTCTTTGTGAAAATCCAATCGATAGGATACTCCTGCATTCATAAAAAACACAGATGGGGTGTCTTTAGTATTTACCCCAACCGTAGCTTCGATTTGAATGTCATCTGTCAATAAATAGGCCGCTCCACTTCTAAAAATCTGATCACTGTATTTATATGAATTGTAACCCTGGGTTTCGAGGTAGATTGACCAAAGTGGATTGATGGTGTGGGTGAGTGTTAGGATATAATTTAGGTCAGGAAAATCCGATATAATACGATCATAGGTCACATTGGTTACAAATACCCAAGTACCCAAAAAATGATGTTGAGTGGCCAGTGTTGCACGTCCACTAATAAAAGGTTCTCGATCGGTTTTTACCCCTAGATTTCTATAAAAAATTGGATTATAAAGGTTGTCAAAAACATTCCCATAGGGGTAGGGGGTTGCTGGGTCAATAACTGCATTTACTCCCAATGTTAATGATACTGCAGGAAGTAAATCCCGCCATTTAAATCCATTATTAGCTTTCCAACTATATACATTGGGTTCAGTTTCACGCTTATAGGGATCATATAGCAGGTACTTGATGCCTAGGAAATTGGTTAAAAAGCCTTCTCGTTTTTGTTCGATTGAAGGATGAATGAGTCGATTCTCTTGTTTATCGAGTTGATAAACAGCCTCATAGGTGAGCTCTAACTGCTCTTTTAAGAAACCATAGCGAAGGGAGAAGAAACCAATTTTACCATTTACTTTTGAATTGTTATAACCTTTGTGTTTGTAGGATCGGTACTCTGTTCCTGCTTCAAATTGAATGATACGCGTGCCAACAGAAAAAGCACCAATGGATGCACCTGGTCGATTCGAATTGATTTGATCTGTATATTGACCAAATAGATAAGGGGAGATGAAGAGCAAAAATAGCGTCGGTTTTAGCCGCATTTTAAGAATTATATTTTAAGCAAGATAGGTGTATTTTAAAAAATATGCTAACGAAAGAAGTAGTCTAAGCCTGTTTTTCTCATATATTATTTTAATTTTATTCCACAATTGTGTTTATCCTATGATCTCCACCATTCTACTTGCTCTCTTGTTTTTGTTCATTGTTTTTAGACGAAAAATTTTCCCTTGGTTGCTGCTATTTTTTGCGAACCAATTAATGAAGCGTTTTCAAAAGAAGGCACAAGAAGCACAACAAAAACCATCTAAAGAACCCAAGGCCAAGCAAGCCAATACAATGGGAGAATATATAGATTATGAAGAAATTGATTGAATCAATTAACTATAAGAATTTAGGCATACACTTGGGAATCCTCTTGGGTTTTGTGTTACTATCTTTAACTGTATTTTATCCGCTATTTCAAGGGAAAGAGCTCTTGCAGTCAGACATTCAGCAGTACAGAGGAATGTCGCGACAATTACAAGAAAGTAGAGACACATCAGGAGAGGAGTTGTATTGGATCGACAATGCTTTTGGGGGTATGCCCACCTATCAATTGGGTGCGAAATATCCGAACGACCTACTCACACCAATCCATAAACTAGTGCGTACCATTCCTGCACCAGCCTTTTCTTTGTTCTTGTATTTTCTTGGCGCTTACCTGTTTTTTTTGAGTTTTGGCTTTTCTAAACAATATGCTGTTTTGGGAGCAGTTGCCTATGGTTTATCGACCTATATGCTAATCATAATTCAAGTGGGACACAATACCAAAGCCCAAGCACTGGGATACTTCCCGCTTGTGTTTGCTGCTGTTCATTTCTTGTTTAAGCACAAATCCCTGTGGGGAATTGTGTTTACTGCACTGGCAATGGGACTTCAAATACGTGCGAATCACTTTCAAATGACGTATTATATGCTTTTATTACTCTTGATATATGGAGGAATTCAAGCCTGGGCGCATTTCAAGGATAACAAATTAAAGGATTTTATCAATAAAGGATTTCGGCTCGGTCTTGCAGGTCTTTTAGCGATCATACTCAATGCAACAAGTTTACTCGCTACTGCAGAATATACAGCATTTAGTACCCGTGGAAAGAGTGAACTTACACTCGATATAGATGGATCTCCTCTAGAATTGCGTTCTGGTCTATCCTATGACTATATCACTCAGTATAGTTATGGCATTTTTGAGAGCCTCAACTTATTGATCCCTCGAATTCAAGGGGGAGCTTCTCGGGAAGATTTAGGGACCGATTCTGACTTATATAAAAACCTAATTCAACGAGGTGTTTCAACACAACAAGCACGTCAGTTTGTTCAAAATGTCCCTACCTATTGGGGTGATCAACCTATTTTAGAGGCGCCTGCCTATGTAGGTGCTGTCATTGTTTTTTTGGCATTAATGAGTCTATTTTTCCCACTATCTCCACACAAACGATGGTTAATCGTAGGTTTCTCAATGTCTCTATTGTTATCATGGGGTAAAAATCTTGACTTTCTCACCCAGTTTTTCGTGTCTTATTTTCCATTATACAACAAGTTTAGAGCTGTTTCTTCCATACAGATCATTTTAGAATTCTGTCTTCCTGTTTTAGCGATGTTTGGGTTGAGAGAATTTTTCACGGCTTCGACTAATGCCGCTAAAAATGCGCTTAAAAAATCCAGTTATATTCATCTAGGGGGCTTGGTTCTGTTGTATTTACTTTCGACTACATTATCCTTTAGTGGAATAAACGACGCCTACTATACCGATATTTTTGGGGCAGATTTGATGCAACAAATCGTAAAAGCCAGAAAAGCCATTTATACAGAAGATCTTTTGAGAACTTTTGTTTTTGTCAGTTTAACGATTGTTTTTTTAACCGCATTTGTATTCAAAAAGTCAAAGAAAACCTATACCCTTGTAGGTGTTGCCCTCATAATTTTTATTGACTTGATTCAAATATCCAATCGATATTTAGACCGCGATCTTTTTGTGAAGCCCAATCGCCTTCGTTCTGCCTTTGTTTCTTCCTCTGCAGATAAAGCAATACTTCAAGACAAAGAGCATTATAGGGTATTTGAACCTGCACTTGGCTTGCAAGGAGGACGGACCGCCTATTTCCACAATGCCATTGGAGGATATCACGGTGCTAAACCACGTCGTTTTGAAGAATTAATTGACCTTTTTCAACTGAAACAACACCAGCCCATCTTGAATATTCTCAATGTTAAATACATCCTATATACAAACGAAGAAGGTAAGACCCAACCCATACAAAATCCAGAGAATCTTGGATCTGCTTGGTTTGTTGAGAAATTAATTCCAAAGACAACAGCCGATGATATTTATCAGAATATGACCAGCATCGCATTTGAAAGCGAAGCTTTAGTTGAGACCTCCTCCCTAGATATTCCTTCTGCCTATGTAAAAGATTCTCTTGCTACAATTGTTTTAACGGAGAACCAACCCCATAAAAAAACGTATAGCTTTTCTTCTAAAGAAGATGCCTTTGTGGTTTTTTCTGAAATGTATTATGCCAAAGGTTGGACTGCCACCATTGACAATGTTTCTGCACCCATTTATCGAGTGAATTATGTATTAAGAGGGCTTAGCGTTCCAAAAGGAAAGCATGTTATAAGCTTTACTTTTTCCCCTACTGTTATTCAACAGGGAAGTAGTTTACAGCTTATTGGAATAATTCTACTCCTCCTATTAGTCGTTTTCGGTATACGTGAATTAATCTACAACAAAGCACAACTGAAGTTATGGGAGTAGTCGCCAAACAATCTTTTTATAATGCACTGAGTGTTATACTTGCTTTTGGGATAGGAGCAATCAATACCGTTGTTTTTTATCCCCGCTTCATGGGGGAGGAACTATACGGAATAATATTGATCCTTTTGGCAGAATCCAATATTCTGCAGCCCATTTTTTCCTTTGGTTTGCAGCATGCAGTAATCAAGTATTTTACCGCAGCAAGTTCCCGAAAAGAGCGGGACAAGCTTTTGCTTTTTTCTCTCTTTATACCCTTATTAATTATTCTCCCAAGTGGTTTTATCTTTTTCGGGAATTACGATCAGATAGCCGCCTATTTATCCACCCAGAACCCTGAAGTGGCAACTTTCACCTACCTCATTTTCGTTATTGCTGTTTCTACGGCCTATTTTGAAATCTTTTACAGTTGGTCAAGGGTGCAAAAGAAGACCATCGTTGGTAATTTTTTAAAGGAAGTTTACCAGCGTGTTATGATTACGCTATTGCTTCTGGCCTATGTATTTCAATGGGTTGATTTCAACGGTTTTATCATTGGGTTAATTGTTGGGTACTACCTGCGTTTGGCCATCATAGTGGGCTATAGTCTATGGCTGTATTGTCCGCGCATTTATTTTGAATTTCCGGAAAACAACAAACAGCTCTGGACTTATATTCTCTTGATATTTTTGTCCGCCTTTGGGGCCAGTGTAATTATTGATATTGATGCTGGGATGCTGGGTAAAATGGTGGATGAAAAATATGTAGCCTATTATAAAGTAGCCATCTTTATCGCTGCAATTATTGAAGCACCTGTTCGGGCTTTACTTCAAATCGTAAGTCCTTTGGTGGCAGAGGCACTCAATCAGGAAAACGACAAAGAATTAGCCTCCTTGTTGAAGAAAAGTGGGACCAATCTTTTGTTGGTTTCAGGTTTGTTTTTTGTTCTGATCAATGCCAATATCAACGATTTATACGCATTTATTTATTATTTGAATGGGGAGGAAGGTTTTGCATTGGCCATTCCCGTAGTTTTCATCATTTCAATCACAAAATTATTTTCAGCCTCTACAGGCTGTTTGAACAATATCATTACCAATTCCAAGTATTTTTATGTTGTCCCAATTTTTTCGATCGGATCTGCCATTGCCGTGGTGTTTTTGAACATTTATTTCATAGAGAAATTGGGCTTTATCGGGGCTGCAGTTGCTACCTTAATCGTCATTTCAATCTTTAATGCGCTAAAGCTGCTCTTTGTAGCACGAACCTTTAAAATAAGCCCCTACGGAAAGGAAACACTCTATTTACTCGGAATTATAGGAGGGACTTATGTTCTTTTTTTATGGGTATCATTACCTTTTACTGCCTTTCTAAATCTTGGTATAAAATGTACTGCTATATGCTTGGTGTATTTAATGATTTGTTACCAGTTAAAACTATCGAATACGGTAAATGAGTTTCTTGAAACATTCTTCAAAAAATTAAGGTCTACCTTTTAGAGAGATAGACCTTAACCAAACAAAATCATAGAAACCAAAATAATCTAACTTATGAAAAATCAAATCATAAATTTAAGTTCAATTATTGTGCCAAAAATTGTTAGTTTGGCTTTGTCTCTTTATAATCAAGCGTTTAGCTTTTCTTTTAAATAGTTGCCTGTATAGGAATTTTTTATTTCTGCAATTTCTTCTGGGGTGCCTTCTCCCACAAGTGTTCCTCCATGCTGTCCTCCTTCAGGACCCAAATCAATGATGTGGTCTGCACATTTAATCAAATCCATATTATGCTCTACCACAATCAAAGAATGTCCTTTTTCTAACAAAGCTTCAAATGAAGTAAGGAGTTTTTTGATGTCATGAAAATGCAAACCAGTGGTGGGTTCATCAAAGATAAAGAGGATCTTGTCGCGATGTTCTCCTTTACCAATAAAAGAAGCAAGCTTAATGCGCTGCGCTTCTCCACCAGATAGGGTGGCAGATGATTGCCCCAAGGCGACATAACCAAGACCCACACGTTGGAGTGGAACTAGCTTTCGTGCTAATTTTGTTTGCTTGTGCAATTCGAAAAAGGCAATTGCATCGTCTACAGTCATATCCAAAATTTGATCGATAGATTTGTCTTCAAACAAAACTTCGCGAACTTCTTTTTTAAAGCGTTTCCCTTTGCAGTGCTCACAGGCTAAAATTACATCAGCCATAAACTGCATTTCTATGGTCACACTTCCTTCTCCCTTACAGGCATCACAACGTCCGCCATCAACATTAAATGAAAAATGTTTGGGTTGAAAACCACGTGCTTTTGATAAAGATTGGTGTGCAAAAAGTGAACGAATCTCATCATAGGCTTTGATGTAGGTTACAGGGTTCGATCGCGATGATCGTCCAATAGGGTTTTGATCGATGTATTCAACCTGCTTAATAGTAGAGAAATCCCCTTCAAAACCGTCGAATTGACCTGGTTTTTCTACAAAAATGTCTAAATGTCGCTGTAATGCGGGATAAAGTATTTTCTTCACCAATGTGCTTTTACCGCTTCCCGAAACCCCTGTTATTGCAGTAAAACAGTTCAATGGAATGGATACATTAATGTTTTTTAAATTATTCTCTCTTGCTCCTGTTATTCGGATTTGGTTCTTACTTTTCCGTCGTTTGCTAGGAACTTCAATTTTCATTGTTCCATTGAGGTATTGTGCAGTGAGGGTCTTCATCTTTATAATCTCTTCGAAACTACCTTGTCCAACAACTTCTCCACCAAGCGTTCCAGCTTCGGGTCCAATATCAATAATTTCATCGGCGGCACGCATAATTTCTTCATCATGTTCAACAACAATTACGGTGTTGCCCAGTGCTTTGAGTTTATGAAGGATGTGAATTAGCCGTTCATTATCTCG
>Ga0115564_10004761_pt1 | contig 10951 bp, 13 predicted proteins | sample COGITO_mtgs_1105_7_FD_88680 | JGI IMG/M metagenome (GOLD analysis project Ga0115564, IMG submission 88680) | Pelagic marine microbial communities from North Sea - COGITO_mtgs_110523 | ecosystem: Environmental > Aquatic > Marine > Epipelagic | place: Germany:Helgoland, sampling site Kabeltonne... | reverse complement strand
CACTAGCAGTTGAGTTCCAATAAACATCTCCTGCATTTAAAGGATCACCATCATTATCTACTGTTGGATCTGAAGCTTTAGCACCTAAATATATATCATCAAAATTATCAAATATAGTTTGAACACTAGTTAGGCTTGAAGCAGCACTTGTTGCACTGTTGGAAGCTTCTGTGGCTTTAGTTGTGGCAGTTGAAGCACTGTTACTTGCGTTAGTTGCACTTGTTGCAGATGATGTAGCACTATTAGCCGCTTCTGTAGCTTTAGTTGTAGCTGTACTTGCACTTGTGGAAGCATTACTTTCTGAAGTAGATGCTGCACTTGCGCTGTTTGCACCAGCAGTAGCTGAATTTGCACTAGCTGTAGCACTTGCAGCAGCATTTGTTTCTGCAGTTTCAGAATTAGTTTCAGCAGTTTCAGCGTTAGTTTCCGCTGTTTCAGCGTTAGTCTCTGCTGTTTCAGCCGCTATCTTTGCAGCTTCCGCTGCCTCTCTTTCTGCTTTAGCTAATACTGCAGCAGCAGCTGCATCCCTTGCGTAAGTAGAAGATACAGTTAAAGTTGCTACTGGTTGATCATCGAAGCTACCACCATCATCTGTGTAGTTAACTTCATTTGATAAAACTTTAAAGCCCATATTATCCTCCTAGATTAAATTTGTTCCTGCGAAGGAAATGGCTATATTACCGCCTCTTGCTTTGCGTGCGGTTTCTTCTCTATTTAACGAATCAATTTGTGCGCCAGATAGTGCCTGATATTTTTCTATTTCTGTGTTATCATTAAGATAAATAAATATTTGTTTAAGAGCTCCAAACAAAAGTATCTTTTCATTTTCATCTCTTAGCCAATGAGATGCTAAGTCACCTACCCAATAACTAGCATTAGCCGCTACTCTGTTATTAAAATAAGTTTCTGTGTTATTAGGTGAGGATGCATTAGCATAGGTAGTAGCTGAACCACCTATATCTAAAGTTCCTACTCCTGATACCCAATTGCCAAATGTAGCAGAGTATGTAGCGTTTAAACCAGGTAACCTTCTGTAGTAATGAAGTTCTACTTCATCGCCTCTTTTAAAAGCACCATGTAGCTTATACTGATTACCTACTCTTGTATAAAAATGAAAGTCTTTAGTTTGAGTAAACCCATCATTAAATGTTCTTACATCTACTTTTTCGTTATAAACTATTCCTACATTTTTATTTCCAATGTCTGAATTTCTTATGTATATAACTTCTATCATATCACTAGGTGCATTAATAGTAAGAACATTACCTCCTCCTTGAAAGGCACTAGGTCCTATATCAGGAGTTCCTGAAGCACCTGCTGCATCTAGTTCTTCTTGAGTACCATCTACAACGTATGTTCTTGTAAATTCTAATGGTGGCACACGTAAAGTTTTATAAGCTTCGTCAGCTGCATAATCAAGGCACCGAGATACTACTGAGTTAGAAAGTACTGAAACATCTCGGTTAGCCCAGTCTCTAATTATTCCTGCGTTATTTCCAGCGTAATCACCGGAGCCTACAAATTCTACGTATGTTGCCATAATAATCCTCTATGTCATAACTAGTAAATCTGGGTATTCTGTTCTTAACAGATATACCAATTTCTTTTTCATAGCAGGGTCATGCATAAACTCTGGATCTAGTATATCTAAGTTATGCTTAGTATTTAGTTCTAATACTATTACGTTTGGAATAGAACACATCTTTTGATAGTGTGATTTTTTATTCCGACCTGCTTCTCTATCTCTTTTTACTTCGGCAATAGTTGTGCTGATGTCTCCTTCGACTCTCCACTTACTACCTCTGTTTCCATCAGTAACGATTTCTCCTGTGAGATCGCCTACTGCTGAATTATGTTTAAACTTTGCCATGCTGTTCCTCTCATGTATTATAGTGAGTCTAGTACCGTATGGAATCTACCATCGTTAGTTAGATTACCCACTTGTATTCTATATACAGTAGTTGCAGTAGTACCTATGGCTACTACATTGTGTGAAGCTCCTGGCCTAGACATATAAACTTTAGTAAGCTTACCTGTACTGGGATCAACTTCTACGTGATTTTCGCCTGTTAAGCCAACAATAGACTCTTGAGCTGCTGCAATTATAGTCTCAGAACCAATCACTAATGCATTACTGTTCGCCGTAATTTTAATTAACATTTATTACTCCTATTAGTAAAAGAGGACACCCTAAGGTGCCCCCTTTCCTAAATTTATGCGCCGATGTTAGCGATTACGCCCCAAGCGTTAGGGTTAGAACATTCAAGAGTTGTCTCTTCAACGAACATACCTACTGTTGAGTCACCATTCTGGCCTACGTCCACTTCATTCATTGGACGAAGAGTTGCCATTTTGAACCACATTGGATCGTATACAAGTGCGAAAGCATCTTGAATAGATACTGCGTCAGCGGATGTACCACCAGCACCTGTTGCAGTTGCAGCAAGACCCATGATGTAGTTAGGCTCAACCATAACGTCACCGAAGTCTGACATATAGATGTCTACTGCTTGACGTAGTTTACCTGACTCATCGATGTTACGACGAACATTTGAACCTGAAGCATTTGCTTTAGTTGAGAATGTACGACGGTTCTTTGGAGAAAGCATAACTTTAGTAGCTTTACCACCTTCCTCATAGATTGTCTGCATGATAGAGTCGATGTGTGACAATTCAAGCTCACCTACGTTTGCACTTGTAGATTCTGTTGAGAAGTTGTTAGTACCGATACCTGCTTCTGCTGCAGTAACACCTGCATTAGAAATACGAGCAGCTGTGTTTCCAGAGTCTGTTGACGCAACGTTTACAACGTTACTTGCCCAAGAAAATACACCAGCCATAGTACCTGCAACTGATGCAGAACCTGGAGTAGATACGTTTAGTGAGTGAATTAAATCAGCTTCAACATCACGACGCATTTCTGTGCCACGCTTTTTCAACTGGTATGCATACTCATCAGCAACGCCAGTTTGATCTACAGCACGCTTTGTACCTGATACTGCAACTGTCTTTGCGTTGATTTGTGTATAGTTACCTAAACGTGAACGGTTACGATCTGCAGCTGCAAGAACTACACCACCGCCTGAACCGTGGTCACCACCAGTAGTAGTACGACCATCTGGAGTAACTGCATCGAAGTCTGCACCTTGTGCAACACGTGAGTTACCTGGAGCTTTAAGCTCGTCTGTTTGCCACTCGTGGTAGATACCTGTAGCTTTTGTTTTGCCGATAGAAGACATGAAAGGAGTTTCATCTCGTGTAATCATTGAGATGAAGTTCGCTAAATCCTCTTTTTCAGATACAGAAGCACTTGATGCTCCTGAAGGAAAGCGGTTGCCTACTGCGTCCGCTGCTTGTGTTGATGCACCTGAAGTGCCATAACGTCCTGTTGCCATTTTATTTTTACCTGTATGTTATTAGCCGAATATTGGCTTATCGTGTTGGCGCAAACCTTTTCAAGAAAGCTATTTGATCTTCTTTCGAAGCATCATTTTTAAACGCTCTTGCTTTAGTCATTGCCGCCTGATCTTGTTTTCGTTTAATCGGTGTCTTAGCTTTTTTAGCAGGCATTTTCTTAGCAGGAATCTTAGCTCGCTTTTTAGCGCCACTTTTAATTCCTTGCTTTAGCCGACGAAACTCATCTACAAATTTAACTACGCTAGGATCTGATACTACGTTAAGCAAAGCTTCTGGTAGTCCTTCTTCTAGTGCAAATTCTCTTATAGACTTTTGAATAGTTTCATCCCAGTCTGGTATAACATCTGTAATAGTATCGTTAAAATTCTTTACAGATTCTGCAAACTGTTGTTGCTGTAGTTGTTGCTTTTGTTGTTCTACTTTAACTGCGAGTGTTTCTCTCTTGTTACGAGCTTCCCAATAAGCACTCTGCGATTTAGTTTGTTCCTGAAGCAATTCACCAATTTCGTAAGTATCCCCCTCTTTTTGAGCTGCTGTGAGCTTCTGAGAGATCTCATGATACTTTTTCTGATGTTCTGTTTCTTCAGTATAAACTTCATTCGCAATAACACTTGCTAATGTTTCTATTTCACCTAGTTTTTGAGTACGCTCTTCCTCTAATGATTTACGAGCTTCCCCAATCTCACGACCTTGTTTACTAAGATGTTGTTTGGTTGCAGAACCAGCAATCCACTCTGATATAGGTAGAGTTACCTCTTCCCCATCAATTTTGTGGGTTACCATAATGTCTTCTAAGTCATCCAGTGCATAAGTATCAACTTCGGTAGCCTCAGCATCTCCGTCTTCCTCAGTACTATCTTCCTCTTCTTCATTATCTGGTTCAACATCATCTTCATATTCGGCAGAGTCTACAGGTTGTTCAAGGTCTTCTTCTGTTCCTGTGTCTTCTGAGTCCTGGGGTTCAGGTTCGGGTTGAGATTCTTCCTGTTTCGGAACTACGCCAGCTTCCTGGAGTATTTCTGATCGGTTAAGAATGTCTGCGAGCATCTGATCTTCAGAACTGCTGTCAACAATGTTATCATCCATTTGGGTAGAATTATTATCATCAGCCATCATTACTTACCTCCTGCTTAATTGTGTAAGGGTTGTTTTTCCCAAAGTTAGGGTTTCCTCTTTTCTTTGCGGGAGCATTATCTTTTTGCAAATTAAGTAAAGATGTTCTGTATTCGAACAAAGCCTTTACTACAAGAGCATCGTTTCTAATACGAGCTGCTCCATTTAAATCTGCTGTGTGTTGGTTAATAAAGTAATCAATAGAATTCTCTATGTTAGTTATTACTGTATTAATCTGTTCATTACTACTTTTAATCATTGCTATCCTCCTCACCTAACTTCTCTATAATAGGGATGTTGCGACCTTTAGTTTCTATACTAATTAACTTTTCTTTAACGCTACCTAGCGCCATAGAACAAGCATATAAATGCTCTCTAGTCTTGGTCTCATGAGGTTCTGTCTTTAGCCACTCAACAAAGAAATCTACTAAGATATCTCCGTATGCTGAGTCAAAGAAACTATTTCTTGTTGTTGTTGCAAATGTAGCTTCTTGTAATGCTATTTGTGATAATCTATCGGGATGCACCTTCTTGGTCATCCTCTTGTCACCTGATTCTCTATATTTTTCCATAATTTACCTTATGTACACATCATCTCGAAAGGTAGAGGTGTAGTTAAGGAGGGGGCTATTGCCCGCCTCCGATTGCTTGTTTTAATAATTGCACTGCTTGTGCAGGGTCTATGCCCATTTGTTTCACCATATCGTCTAGTGAACCGCCTTCTTTGCCTGATGGTGCTGCTTCAATAGACTTAACTATTTCTACTGCCTTCATCATTATTTCGTCCATATTCCCCGGAGTCGGGAGATTTTCTGGAGTAACTTCTGCTTTAATTGCGGCAGTTTTAAGGCGAGCCCATTCTTGATCATGACGATCAAGTGCAATAGCCGTTTGCCTAATGTTATCTTGAAGCGAATTATCTGCTTGCACCTTAGTATAAACTGAATTTGCTTCAGCTTGTTTAGCTTTAGATTCTTCAACACGAGCTGCGATCTCCTTCATTCTCTTTTTCTCATCCTCTGCTATCTGCATAGCTTTCTTAGCTTCTTCTAAGAATTCTTCAGTGGTATGATCTTTAAGATATTGTTCTGGTTTAAGATCAAGACTATTAACCATATCAAACGCTATATTAGCTACAGCATCTGGTTTAATCATAGCTCCTTGACCCGATTCTTTAAGCATCGGTATTAATTGAGAGGCTAATAACATTAACTTTTCTCTTTTGTTAGCATTAGAGTTTTCACCCAAGTCTACATCTACTTCTAATTCTATACAAGTAGGTAGTTCTTTTAAATTAACATCTAACATAACACCACGTCTATCAGACATAATACTAACTTCATCCATGTTAGCTTTTATAGTCTTATACACGCCTTCACATAACCTTTTAAATCCACCTTCAGCAAATTTTCTGGCTATATGTTGTATACGTTTTTGGCTGGCAGTCATAACTTGACTTAGTTTAACTTCACTGTTACCTGATACGTATAATTCGTCATTAAGGCCTTGTGCTGCTTTAGACATACCTGTAGCTTGTTCTTTGTGTACCTGTAAGTGTTGTAACAAAGGAACTGTACCTGCACTTATAGTGCTTGGTGGTAGATCTGCTACTGCGCCTTGAGGATTACCGTTAGTAGGTATAATCTGTTTAGGTCTCATGTTTTGTAAAGCAGAGAAGTCTACAACATTTGGATCTGCTAACTTAGGTGAGTAGTTACTTAGATAAGTATTTTCTACAAAGCCACGTAGTATAGCAGTAGATGTAAGTGTAGTAGATCTAGTCATATCTGCAATAGATAATCCATAGAATTCGTATGGTATTTCAAAAGGACTTAGAGAAGCTAAAGGCACATAACTACAATCTTCTTCATATAGTATAGTACTTCCTGCAACTATAAAGTGTTTAAGTTCTGCTATACCATCTCCATCACGATCTATCTTCATCCAACATTCAGTAACAGCTACATTCCTGTTAGCTTCCAGCATGTCGTAATTATCATCTGATGCACCAGACCAGTATGTCTGTCCAGTAACACGTTTACGTACAGCAACATCTTCAGAGTAATTAGAGTGTTCTTCTCCTGAACTTGGTAATTCAGACCAGTCAGATACTTCCTCTGCTATATCAGGATACATTTTACGTATATCTGATCTAGACATTTCTACTTGTACACCTACAAAGTTAGCGTCTTCAATAGAGCTAGCGTCTCTAGATATAAGAAAGTTTTCTGGTGGAATGTTTTCAATTTTAACTCTAGACATATCATAGGTTCTTTTTAACCTAACATCTTCATAAGAATTAGTTGATGGGTTAAAGTTTAACTCACCTACTACTTCTATATCTTTATCTGATAACTTAAGGTCCAGGGCTTCTTCAGTAAGAGAATCATATTCCTCAAAGTTAGTTGACTTGTCTTCCACAAAGTCCCAACGTATTACTGAGTTCTTCCAGAGTAAAGCAGACTTTACCCAAGTATTCATTAACTCCCAACCATTGTTCTTTTTAAATATAGTATAATTAACTAGGTCTGATGCATCATTAGCTGCTGCAATAGCGCTGGGTGATGCTGACCAAGATTTAAATTTAGCTATCCTGTTATTGTTAAACATTAACTCTGAAATAAGAGCTAAGTAAGCTTCTATAGTTTCTGTAGTGTCTGATGAAACAATTTTAGATACACCATTAGGTCTTAAATGACCTTCAGGTAATCCTGCATATTCGTAAGTAGACTGTAATCTATCGTTAGCTAACTCAGAAGAATTTAAAAAATCTCCAGCAGAGTTAGATACACCTATATCAATTAAACTTATTAGTTGTTCGTCAGTTACTTTTTCACGGTAACCGCTCATATAATCGCCCATATAAGGCCTCCTATCAATCTAGCACCCACATGGGTATGTATTATAGTACGGGGTTTTTGAACCAAAGGTACCCCGAAAACCTAAAGGACAGCATGAGGTTCAACTGTGTAGTCCGTCTTTACCCTCTTTCCGCCATTCTTCACGGTGGGCACGGACAAGCTCTGGCTCCTTATGTTCTTTAACGTTATCACGTCCATAAGTAGCTGAATTCTTTGATTTAGTAGTAGGGTCCCAAATCTTACCATTCTTTTGTTTAACACCTTTTGAAGGTCTATAAATAGCCATTGTTATCCTCCTAAATCTTTTTTAAGTTGAGCTAGTTCTTCTAACTCTTCTACACTTAAGTCTGCACTAGTTTTTTCTGTATTAACAGTTTCCACTCTTGTTTTCTTAGGTGCTTTATATTCGCCTAGTTCTTTAGCAATTTTAAATGCTTCTTCACGATCACCATCTTCCATTGCTTCATGCATAAGCAACTTCATTATATCTAAGGGATCTTGTGCTACTGCATTTATTGCTTCCAAAGTTTCAGCCATCTCTGATGCTTTCTCTTTTATTCTTGCATCACGTTCTCTTTTTAATCTACGGGCCTCTGCTGAAGCTTTAACTCCTGCTGCCTGGAAGTTCTTTATCTTTTGTTGACCTTCTTCAGTAGCGGGATTAATCATATGTTTAGCAAAGTTAGCTTGACGGGGATCCTTCATCATTCTCTGACGAACTTCTTCTATCTGTTTACTTGTTTTAGCCATTAAATCCAATCCTCATTATTACGATTGACAAAGTTCTTTTGCCTCCAATCAATTTTTTGATTTGATAATTTATCAATATTAGTACGGTAAGCTTCCCAGGTAATAGCTAATGCCATAACAGTGTCATCATGATGTCCTTGTAATGCTTCTGTCTTACCTGAGGTGGTAGAGATATAAGTCTTCATTTCAGCTAATATAGTCTTGGAAGGAATCCAAATGTCTTCTTCTTCCACTGCATTTTTTAACTGACCTATAACTCTAGGTTTACTTCCGTGTGTCATTCTAAATCCAGGTGTTTGTCCTTCTTCTGAACTCAGCCTGGCCGCTTTAGTTTCATAGTACATATTAACATAACTCATTTGTTTGAGTCTTTGTAATGTAGCTACACCCATACTATTGGACTCTACTGCTAACAGTGCGTTGTTAAAATATCTTCCTAAATAAAATAAGTGTTCACCGTATAATGTAGGGTCTACTGTATTATCTCTGTACATAGCACATATATGACCTTTAGTGTTCATTACTATAGCTGTACTATAATCTTGTTTAACACCAAGAGCAACATCTGCACCTATGATATAGTTATCTTCCCAATCTGGTGGTATCCATATTTCTAAGTTACCCCTAGGGCTGTCATCAAAAGAACCTAGTGCATCATTGTAACCACGCAAAGCAATAGGTGGTGTTGCTGTAAATGAGTTTATTTTTTCTGGGTTAAACACTGATGAACCTGAAACCAAGAAGGCTTCTTCTGAGTTGGCAGGATATTCCTGTCTAAACTTATCTACTCCACCTTCAACAATTTTTAATCGTCTCCAGTACATTTGTTCATCTGTTAACTCGTACTTTTCTTTATAATCTTTTTCTTCAAATGTTAATTCAAATCCATCAGGCACTTCTCTTTTATATTCTATAGTTTTAAACCACGGAATAAAGATAGCTATATAATCAGACTCACCTGCTGCAGCTGCTTGATACAGCCTATAAAATTCACCTGATGCACCGTTAGCTGTTGACTCAATAATAACTTCAGTACCATCTGATTGTGATATACCTTGGAATAGTCCAGCAAGTATCTTAGCATCATGTTGCCAAAATGCAACTTCTGATCCATGAAGAATCGTAGGAGTAGTACCTCGTCCAGCCTCTGGTGAACCTGCTGTATACAAACGGTATGAACCAACTGCCTCTGAATCAGGGTATGCCGGAGTTTGAATTGAAATTTCTTTTGCGTTCGTTTTTTCTAACTTAGGTTGTAACCCTTTTTCCATATTCTTAATCAGGTTTTTACTCATACTAAACAAAGAATCTGATGTAGCACTATCATGTGCCATCACAACAGATCTGGTGTGTTGCTGAAAGTAAGTCTTCCAAAATACTCTTCCAGCACAAAAGGTAGATATACCTTGTTGCCTAGCCTTAAGTATTATGGCCCTAACTTTACCTGTTTCTTTTCTTTGTCTCTCTAAAGCTTCGTTAATAATAGTTTGTGCCTCATTAAATTTAAATGGCACAAAACCTTTAGTAGCGTCTTTAGTAATAATTCTTATTTGTTCCTCTGAGAACTTCTCAAAGTTTTCTGAATAGTCAATTAAGTTCTTTCTTCTCTTTAACTCTCTAAGAGCTTCCAACTGAGCTCTTTCTTCTTTCATTTTGCTGTCCATAATTTTTCCTAATGGTAATAAACTATTTCTTTTTACCTACACATTTACCTGCTTTCTTACAAGCTGCTTTTGTTTTACAACCAGCACAATGTTTAAAAGCTTTCTTGGTTTTCTTAACTGCCATAATTACCTCTTTGATTTAGCTCCTGAACATTTCCATCTCTTCCTACTTAAATTTAATGGGCTGTTAGGATTCTTAGCTGCTGCCGGTGAACGTTTCTTTTGACCAAGAGACCTAGCACAATAAGCATCACCTTTTTTACTGCTAGGTTGTACTCTTTTGCTACCATCTTTAGCTTTACCCGCCTGACCATAGCTAACTCGTTTACCTTTTGCAGTAACCTTTACTTTAGCCTTACCTTTATTTGGTGTTGCTGCCATTATATTCTCCTTTAATCTAATGAGGTAATCTAATATTAAAAGCGATTATTGTACGCTCAACTTCTGATTGAGAAGCTCTACTGTAGTGTATAATATTACTTGGGAAGAGCACTATATCACCTTCTTTAACAGGTGGTGTCCAAGTAACAGTACCTCCCATGTAAGGATCATTAACTGGAGATTGGAATACAGTACCTTCGTGAGTATCATCAAAATCTACATATAAAACACCTGATATAAGACCATAACCGTGAGTATGTGAAGGCATGCCTTGTGTTTTTGTGTAGGTTTGTGTCCACACAGTATCTATAATTAAATCATTAAACATAGGGTTTTGATTTAAAAAGTATTTACTAAACTCAGAAAACTCATCTATTAATATTTCAGTAAATTGTTTAACATAATTTCTTTCAACATTCTCAGAATAATAATCAGTGGAACATTCGTCGTATCCAACATCTCCTATTATTTTTTTATTGCTGTTTAAGGCTAATAGTTTTGGTTTCTTTTTTAACCAATTACTACATTCAATAATTGTAATAGGTGTACTAAAAATATCTACAGGATGTAAATTTATAGTCATTATAAATATCCTTTACTGTAGAGGGTTTTCAACTAAAGAATCATATGCTTTCCATATGTCATCTATTTCAGTTTGGTATTTGTCAAGCTTATCACCCAGACTATCAGTGATCCCAGTCGATCTCTCAACCTGACTACGTAAGTCAAGCAACTCTTTCTGTTGTTCCAAGATTGTTTGCATCT
>Ga0115564_10004752_pt1 | contig 10965 bp, 6 predicted proteins | sample COGITO_mtgs_1105_7_FD_88680 | JGI IMG/M metagenome (GOLD analysis project Ga0115564, IMG submission 88680) | Pelagic marine microbial communities from North Sea - COGITO_mtgs_110523 | ecosystem: Environmental > Aquatic > Marine > Epipelagic | place: Germany:Helgoland, sampling site Kabeltonne... | reverse complement strand
ACTACGAAAATTAAGGTGGCTATAGCGATGGGGCTCACCTCTTCCCTTTCCGAACAGAGAAGTTAAGCCCATCTGCGCAGATGGTACTGCCTATTGGTGGGAGAGTATGTCGTCGCCTTCTTCTAAGACCCGTAACTTACGTTATGGGTCTTTTTTTTGCCTTTTTGCGAACGACCGTGTGCAAACAGCGTTTTTAATGATGTTTTGTACATTGTTGGCGGTAGTACTTTATTCAATTTGAACAGTTTGATTTTTCCATAATCTATAATAATAGCTCTTCTTTGCTAAAAGTTCTTGATGACTCCATTCGGATTCGAGCAGGTTACCGCATTCTCGAAGGAGGAGCAGAGAATGAAAAGGTCTACGGTTTTTCTTTATTTCACTATGCTGCTCTTGGGTTGTCTTATACCTTCAAAAAGAAATTGAAAGCCTCAGATGTAGTCGAATAAATTTATTGAGAAAGTGATGTTTCTGCCCCACATTTAATCCAAGCTGTATTTTTTTGATTTTCTAGAAAAAAATAAAATTGTATAAAGAGATTGTTTATTGTGTTTATATTTAAAACTACTTTTAGTCAATGTCTTAAAATTAAAAACCTACTTATTCATTAATTCTCTTTTTATCATTTAGTGTCTAACATCAATGCGATGAAACCAATTCTTTTTCTTTTTTTCTTTTGCACTTATTTTGTTCTGCAAGCTCAAAGTTTGGAACTGAAAGAGCAAGGCAATAATTTAATTTTTATGGTAGAGGATTAATCTCTTTCTAAGAAAGAGTTGCGTGAACTCCTAAAAACTCATAAACCCTCTTGGATTTCTTATCAAAAATTCCAAAGGAAATCATAATTGGAATTATTATTGGAGTTCCCAGCATGGCTGTAATGGGTAGTGAGCTTGGACGGTGGTCGGGTGGTGGGAACCCTAATTGGACAGCAGTTGCTATTGGAGGTTTGGGAACGGGCGTTGGACTGTTTTTGAACAAAAAGAAAAAGCAAAAATATCGCGAGATCGTCAGGAAATTTAATCTAAAAAAGAAGTAATCCAACTTACAGGTCTAAGAACGTGTTTATAAAAACATCAGTTCAATTTTCCGGCAATGTACCCTCCACTCCAAGCGGCTTGAAAGTTGAATCCTCCCGTAATTGCATCAATGTCTAGGACCTCACCAGCAAAGTAGAGATTAGCAGCTTTTTTACTTTGCATAGTTTTTAGATTAATTTCATTTAAAACAACTCCACCACAGGTTACAAATTCGTCTTTAAAGGTTGTTTTTCCAGATACAGCATATTGATCTTGAGCCAAAAGACTGGCTAGTATTCGAAGTTTTTTCTTGCCAACTTCATTCCATTTTTTATCGGAGGATATTCCTGCTTTTTCAATTAAATATTCCCACAATCGGTTAGGGAGCGGGAATGCTTTTTGGTTACTGACTCTCTTTTTTGGATGTTGTAGATTTGAATGTTGAAGCTGGTCGTAAATTTTCTCTGTATTGGTTTGATCAACCCAATTGATTTGAATATCAAAAATATAATCACGCTGGCTGAGTTCTCTTGCACCAAAAGCAGAAGCTTTCAGTATCGCAGGACCACTCATTCCCCAGTGGGTTATTAGAATTGGGCCTTCCGTTTGAATTTTACTGTTTAATATTCTTACTTTAGCCTTTTCGACTACCAGACCCATAAGATTTTTGATGGATTCGTTAGGCATATTGAAAGTAAATAGAGAAGGAATGGGGGCAGCAATATTATGCCCTAAATCTTTTAACCACTCAAAGCCTTTTATTTTGGAGCTTCCACCCGTTGCAACAATTATTGAATCAAAGTGTTGTGTTGGTAAATTTTTAAATTGGAGTTTCCAACCTTCGCCCTCTTGATTCATTTGTTCAACGGATTTTCCTAATTGTAAGTCTATTTTTAATCGTATGGTTTCGGAGACTAAACAATCAATGATGGTTTGCGATTTATCAGAAATAGGGAACATTCTTCCATCTTTTTCTGTTTTTAAGAGAACATTTCGATTTTCGAACCAATCAACGGTGTCTGTGGTGTTGAATTGACTAAAAAGGGATCTAAGTTTTTTACCACCTCTGGGATAGGCTTCACAGAGTTTAGAAATATCTGTGCAGTTATGAGTAACATTGCAACGACCCCCACCAGATATTTTTACCTTTGAAAGCACCTTTGATGTTTTCTCAAAAAGGGTTACCTGATGGTTTGGGTGGTGTTCTTTTACGGATAGGGCAGCAAAAAATCCAGCAGCTCCTCCACCAATTACCGCAACTTTTTTTGAGTCCATATTTAACAGAATTTATAAGCTAAAACGATCTCCCGTTCGAGCGATTCCAAACCCCAAACTTTCAACTTCCAGTGACTGTTGGCTTTCAGGTTTTAATAAGGGGTTGGTGTGGTTTAAATGGATGAAAAAAATCTTGGCCTTTTCTTCAGCGGATAAATCCTTAAATAATTCGATGCTTTCGATTACAAAGGGATGTGGTATCTCAGAAATATTTCGTGCTTTTATTTCTGCTCCACTAAAAAAAGTAGCATCAATAAAGGCGTAATCTACTTTTTTGATGGCTTCAATTATCGAAGTATCCCATTTTTCCCATTTATCAATATCGGGAATAAAAAGAGCACTTTTTTGAGATCTCATAATTTTATATCCAACCGTTTCTGAGAACTCATCACGATGGGGAACTTGAAAGGGTAGAACCCTCAATTCTGAACTCAGTCGTAATGTTTTATTTTCCTTCATTGGGTTTAGCTGAATGTTTTGGTTTGAGACCAATTGACTCCAAGGACCATTGTTTTCGAGAAAGGATTTCATTTTTGGGTAAACGTAAACAGGAACTTGATTAGCGTTCATGGCTTCTTTTCCAAAATACATCAATCCAGTGTAGTGGCCCATGTGTGCATGGGTAAGAAAAATTCCAGCAGGGATTTCGTCCACTTCTACTGGGGCATTATTTTTTAGAGATCTGAGCTGAAGCACAATATCTGGTGTTGCTTCGAATAAAAATTGTTTTTTATTAATTGGATCAATTACACCTAAAGAAACTACAGGATTGAATTCTTTATTCCCTTCAAAAGCATCCTTACAGCAAATTTTTGTGCAGTTTATTTGCGGACTACCGGCATCTTGGGATATCCCCAAAACAACTAAGGTTATTTCAGAAACTGGCTTTAAATCAGAAGAATTGGTTTGAGCAGTGGAGTTGAAAAAAATCGATCCAATAAGAACAAATACCAAAAGTTTCATATCCACTAAAAGTATAAAACTTTTCTCAAAAGAGGAAGGTATACTGCTTTTGATCCTATTAAACACTGTGTTAAACTTATTGGACAAGAATCAAATGGCATAGTTCTTGTTTCTTAAGTTTATAATTCTAATTTTTATCTTATGAAATATTTATCCTTTTCTTGTTTTTTAGTTATTCTTTTTCTCATTGGTTGTAGTAAAGATGACCCCTCTTTAAACACCCTTGAAGATTCATCCTTATTAATTGAAAACATCAATGCACTTGCCTTTGATCAGGATTTAGAAGAGTTGCTTTCGGACGCTTTTGCTGTTGATGATTCTTCTACAAAAACAGTTGATAGTGTATCCAAAGGTTTTACTAAGGATAAATTTAAAAGTCGCTATGGTAGTTGTGCTACAATTACCCACGATGAAGATAAAAATCAAAAAACCATTTTCTTTGGAGACGTCTGTAATGGTTTGTGGAAACAAAGCAGAACGGGAACCATTGTGATTTCTTATTCTGAAGAAAAGGATCTTCTCGGTAGTTTTAGGCAAACTGATTTTATTGATTTTTCTATGAATGGTATCAAAATAGAAGGGGTACGGCGGACTGAAATTACCGCAATCGATGCCAATGGAAACAAAACCCGACAATCTACTTTACAAAACGGGAAGATGATTTACGAAGATGGAACTTTTTCTACAAAACAAAATTTATTTACTTACCATACTGTTGTTGAAGATAAGGAAAGACAATACACCACATTGACAGGAAGCTCAACGGGAGTAAGTACAAAAGGGGGAAACTTTTCTATGAACATTACAAAACCGATCAAGTATTCATATACTTGTTTTTCTGACAAATGGTTTTCCGAAAAATGGAAGATCCCTGTTGATGGAGTTAAAACCATTGTAAAAGAATCAGAAACCATAGTCGTAGATTTTGGAGATGGGAGTTGTGATTTAACTGCTACAGTAACCACTAACGGAGTATCAAAAATCGTAGATCTTTTTAAGATGAAAAGGGGTAAAAAGTTTAAAAAACCCTAAAGAATAGATTAAAGATTTTTGATTAAAATTTAATAGAAAAGCCTCGTCGCGATCAACGAGACTTTGAATTCTGTATTTAGATGCCCTTATACAGAAACTAAATCTCCTGAGGTTTCTTTTTCTGGTAAGGTTGATGTTCCCATAAGATAAGTGTCAATTTGATGAGCAGCTTCTCTTCCTTCGGAAATTGCCCAAACAATTAATGATTGACCTCTACGTACATCCCCAGCAGCAAAAACATTTGGTTTGTTTGTTTGATATTTATTAAGTCCATGTACATTTCCGCGCTCATCGAAAGTTACTCCCAATTGTTCTGGAAGTCCTTTTTCTGGTCCTGTAAATCCTAAGGCCAAAAGCGCTAAGTCACAAGGCCATTCTTTTTCTGACCCTTTCTTTTCTATGAGTTTTGGAGGTTGTCCCGGGATTTTTTTCCAACGTACGGCAACTGTTTTCAATCCCGTTACATTCCCTTCAGAATCACCAATGAATTCTTTGGTTAAAATACTCCATTCTCGATGACTTCCCTCTTCGTGGGAAGAACTCGTTTTGAGTTTAAAGGGCCAATACGGCCATGGGTTTTCTTCTGTTCTACCCTCGGCGGGTTTGGGCATGATTTCGAAATTGGTTACGCTTTTTGCTCCATGGCGATTCGAAGTACCGATACAATCAGACCCTGTGTCTCCTCCACCAATTACGATTACGTCACGATCGGTAGCTAGGAATTTTGAATCACGTTCGTGTTGACCATCTACAGCTTTGTTGTTGTGTGGAAGAAAGTCCATGGCTTGAACGACTCCATTGAGATCTGACCCTGGAATTGGTAATTCTCTTTTTATGGTTGCTCCGGTTGCAAGGAGAACTGCATCAAAATCAGCTTTGAGTTGTTGAGCACTCAAATCTTTTCCGATTTCAACATTACATTTAAATAGTATTCCTTCTGCTTCTAAAATCTCTAATCGACGATCAATTATATTCTTTTCCATTTTAAAATCTGGAATCCCATAACGCAATAAGCCTCCCGGTTTGTTGTCTCGTTCAAAAACAGTTACGGTATGACCAGCTTTGTTCAATTGTTGTGCAGCAGCTAATCCAGCAGGACCAGAACCAACAATTGCAATTGTTTTTCCTGTACGATCTGAGGGAGATTGTGGTTTTATCCAGCCTTCAGAAAATCCACGTTCTACAATGTATTTTTCAATTAACTCAATTGATACAGGGGGACTTGTAATCCCCAAGACGCATGCTTCCTCACATGGCGCTGGGCACAAACGCCCTGTGAATTCTGGAAAATTATTTGTAGCCTGTAAAATATGTAATGCTTTTTCCCATTGATTTTTGTAAACAGCATCATTGAAATCGGGAATTAAGTTTCCTAAGGGACAACCACTATGACAAAACGGAACCCCACAATCCATACAACGCCCCCCTTGCTGTTGAAGCTCTTCATTTTTTGGGGCAATGGTAAATTCTTTATAGTTTCCAATTCGTTTTTTAGGGGCGATTACCTCTTCTTTAATTCGATCGTATTCTAAAAATCCTCTTAATTTTCCCATGTCTCAAGCTTTTAGTTTGTTTTCTTCTTCAGCAGCAAGAATCTCTAGTGCTTTCTTGTAATCCGTTGGCATCACTTTTATGAAATTCTTTGAGCTTTCAGGCCAGTCGTTTAGAATTTGATCTGCTTTTGAACTATTTGTGTAATCAGAATGTTTTTCTAGCAAGCCTTGAACTGTTTCTTTATCTTGATCGGTCAAGTCTTCGAGTTCAACCATTTCCAGATTAAATTTTTTCTCATCAAAAGTTCCATCGGGACTGTATAAATATGCAATTCCCCCGCTCATACCTGCAGCAAAGTTACGTCCTGTTTCTCCAAGGATCAATGCAATTCCTCCAGTCATGTATTCACAGCCGTGATCTCCAATTCCTTCAACAACAGCAGTTGCCCCTGAATTACGGACACAGAATCGCTCACCTGCTATTCCGTTGATATAAGCCTCTCCGGTTACTGCTCCATACAAGGCAACGTTTCCTACGATTATATTTTCATCTGCTTTAAAAGTTGCTTCTTCCGGAACTTGAGCAATCAACTTCCCTCCAGATAAACCTTTTCCAAAATAATCATTGCAAGTCCCAGATACTTTCATAAACAATCCTTTCGCTGCAAATGCTCCGAAACTTTGACCAGCAGTCCCCGTAAACTTCAAACTTAGAGTGTCCTCGGGAAGTCCGGGCGCACCATGCATTTTTGAAATCTCATTACTCAATATTGCACCAACAGTTCTGTCAGTGTTGCAAATTGGAAACTCTAGGTGTTGTTCTTCTTTTCTGTAAATTGCCGGGTGAGCTTCTTGAATGATCTTGAAATCAATTACTTGATCTAAACCATGATCTTGCTTTTGAGTGTTGTGAAGCTTCACATTACTTTTTACTTCAGGTTTGTATAAAATTTTAGATAAATCAATCCCTTGAGCCTTGTAGTGATCAACCGCTTTTTTCATGTTTATTTTTTGCGATTGTCCTACCATTTCATCAATGGTTCTAAAGCCTAATTGAGCCATAATTGTTCTGAGTTCTTCTGCGATGAAATACATAAAGTTAATCACATGCTCAGGCTTTCCTTTAAAGTTTTTTCTTAATTCAGGATCTTGAGTTGCTATTCCAACCGGGCAAGTGTTTAGATGACAAGCTCTCATCATGATACAGCCCGAAGCGATGAGCGGTGCAGTTGAGAAACCAAATTCTTCAGCACCTAAAAGACAAGCAATAGCAACATCACGTCCGGTTTTCATTTGTCCATCACATTCTAAAACGATACGGTTACGAAGATCATTCATGACCAAGGTTTGTTGTGCTTCAGCTATTCCAAGTTCCCATGGAAGTCCAGCGTGCTTTAGAGAGGTAAGAGGAGAGGCTCCAGTTCCTCCATCAAAACCAGAAATCAAAATCACGTCGGCTTTTGCTTTTGCAACCCCAGCAGCAATAGTTCCTACACCTACTTCTGACACCAATTTCACATTCACACGAGCTTCGCGATTGGCATTTTTTAAATCAAAAATAAGTTGTGCCAAATCTTCGATCGAATAAATATCGTGGTGCGGTGGGGGAGATATTAAGCCTACATAGGGTGTTGAGTTTCTAACTGATGCAATATAAGGGTTTACTTTGGGTCCAGGAAGTTGTCCCCCTTCACCGGGCTTGGCACCTTGTGCCATTTTGATTTGTATTTCTTTTGCAGAACTCAAGTAATGACTGGTTACTCCGAATCGACCAGAGGCGACTTGTTTTATGGCACTATTTTTCCAATTTCCATTATTGTCTGGTTGAAAACGTTTTGGGTCTTCTCCACCTTCACCTGAATTACTTTTACCACCAATCCGATTCATCGCAATGGCAAGATTTTCGTGAGCTTCTGCACTAATTGAGCCCAAAGACATGGCACCAGTTTTGAATCTTTTTACGATTTCTGTCCAGGATTCTACTTCTTCTAGTGGGATGGGGTCAAAACTTGAAAATTCAAACAACCCTCTTAAGGTCATTAACTTTTCGGTTTGTTCATTAACCATCTTAGAATAAACCTCGTAGCTTTCGAAGTTGTTTTGGTTTACTGCTTGTTGTAGCTTAGCAATGGTAGTGGGGTTAAGCATATGCGCTTCTCCATTCCTTCTCCAACGGTATTCTCCCCCAATTTCTAAATCTAATCCAGATAGACCATCTAAATTGAATGCTTTTTGGTGGCGTTTTGAAATTTCTTTTTCGATTTCATACAACCCAATTCCTTCAATACGAGTTGCTGTGTCGCAGAAGTATCGATCGATAAATTGTTCACTAAGTCCCAAGGCTTCAAAAATTTGAGCTCCACGATAAGAGTTGAGGGTAGAGATTCTAATTTTATTCATAACCTTTACAACACCTGTTGCAATGGCTTTGTTAAAATTTTGAATTGCATTTTCTGTACTAATGCCAGTAATATTTTTAACCTTAACTTGATCAGCAATAATCTCATTAACCATGTAAGGGTTAATTGCAGTTGCACCATAGCCGAATAAACAAGAGAAATGATGTGGCTCACGAGGTTCTGCAGATTCAATAACAATTCCAAATTTTGAGCGTTTTTTGAGGCGTTTAAAAGAGTTGTGTGTATGAGCACAAGCCAATAAAATGGGTATAGGTGCCATCTCAGAAGAAACTCCACGATCAGATAAAATAACAATATTGGCTCCCGTATCAACAGCTTTTTCTATTTCAGAAATGATGTTTTCTAACGCATTTTCTAGTCCGTTAACTCCTTTTTCTAGAGCGTATAGGGTGGAAACTGAAATGGTTTTGTAGTCTGGGTGTTCGATATATTTAATCTTATCCAAATCCTCATTGGAGATCACAGGATTTTGAATACTTAGTTTTTTGGCGTGTTCTTCGGTTATGTCGAAAAGATTATTACTACTTCCGATAGAAAGAGATGTGTCAGTTACGATTTCTTCACGTATTCCGTCCAAAGGAGGGTTTGTTACTTGTGCAAAAAGCTGTTTGAAGTAGTTATATAGTAATTGTGGACGATCAGATAACACAGCCAGTGGAGTATCTGTCCCCATTGATCCAATAGCTTCTTTTCCTACAACACTCATCGGAAGGATTAAGGTTTTGAAATCTTCTTGAGTGTAACCAAAAATTCGTAGACGAGTATCGTAATCTTCTTTTTCGACTGTCACATGATTCCCTGTATACGGAACTTCTGCAAGTTTTAGAAGGTTTTTGTCCAGCCATTTTTGATACGGTCTTTCAGAAACTACTTTGGATTTAATTTCTTCGTCTTCGATTATTCGACCTTCATCCATATTAACCAGAAACATTCTTCCCGGTTCCAGGCGACCGTGTTTTTCAACATTTGAAGGTTCTATGTCGAGTACTCCAGCTTCAGAGGACATAACTACATAACCATCTTTGGTTACTGTATATCGTGATGGACGAAGGCCATTTCGATCGAGCAAAGCTCCGATGTATTTTCCATCTGTAAAGGGAATTGAAGCAGGACCGTCCCAAGGTTCCATGATACAGGAGTTGTACTGATAAAATGCTTTTTTAAGGGGGTCCATTGATTTGTGTTTTTCCCAAGCTTCGGGAACCAACATCATCATCACTTCGGGTAGGGATCTTCCAGTAGCCAGAAGCAATTCAACAACCATATCCATCGAAGCAGAGTCAGATTTCCCTTTTAAGATGACAGGGAGTATGTCTTTGATTTGATCTCCAATTAAATTGCTCTTGAAAAGCTCTTCACGAATTTGCATGCGGCTGAAGTTTCCTCGAAAGGTGTTTATTTCTCCATTGTGACACATGTATCGGAAAGGTTGCGCTAGGTCCCATGTGGGGAATGTGTTAGTAGAAAAACGCTGGTGTACTAGTGCTAGTCGGGTAACTACTAATGGGTCTGATAAGTCTAAATAGTAGGCCTCAATATCTTCAGGAACCAACAACCCTTTGTAGATTAGTGTGTGTGTTGATAAACTAGGGAAATAAAAATATTTACTTTGTGAGAGTTTAGAGGAAATGATTTTATGCTCTGAAATTTTTCGTGCAGTAAAAAGCTTTACATTGAATTCCTGATCTGATAAATCAGTATCTCCCTTACCCACAAAAACTTGAGCGACATAAGGTTCTGTTTGTTGGGCAATACGACCTACAACAGATCTGTTTACGGGAACTTCTCTCCACCCCAAAATAGCCAAGCCTTGTATGGAAATTTCATCTTCAAAAAGCCGAGTGCAGAATTCACGTTGATTTTTTTTCTGTGGTAAAAAAACCATTCCAACGGCATATTGATTTGCTTTTGGAAGTTCAAAAGAACAGTTTTTAACCATAAAATCGTGTGGTATTTCAATAAGAATACCTGCACCATCACCTGTTTTACCATCAGAACTCACAGCACCACGGTGTTCTAATTTCACAAGAATATCCAAGGCTTTGCCTATGATATCATTTGTTTTTTTTCCTTTAAGGCTACTGATGAATCCCGCCCCACAATTATCATGCTCATAATCAGGAGAATAGAGCCCTTGCTTTTCTGGTAACATAAAAGTTGGTTTTTTTGAATTTCAAAAATAACGGAAATCAAGCCTAAAGGAGCTATTTAGCTTATCAAAACTTCAATTAGTTGCTGAGAATTGATTTAATTGCTCCTTTTTTTTAGAAATCAACAAATTATCTTTCTATTTTTGGGATTAATTCAAACTAACACCAAATGGGTTCAAATGAATTGAATTAACTAGTTTTGAAAATCATTATGGATTTAAAACCAAAGAGTTTCTTTGTTGTTGGGGTAATGTCTGGGACCTCTTTCGATGGTCTAGATTTAGCTTTAGTTGAATTTAATTTCAATCAAAATAAATGGAATTATCGTTTTATTTCAGCTGTTACAAAACCTTACGATTCTTTTTGGGTTGAACAATTATCAAAGGCTCGTTTTTTGTCAGCAAAAGCTTTGTCTTCATTGGACAATGAATATACAAACTATCTTGCAAATCAAATACAAACTTTTATTGACCAAAATACAGGCTCTGATATTGATTTGATAGGTTCCCATGGGCACACTGTCCATCATCAACCCGACAAAGGAATTACTGTTCAAATCGGCAACCAATCGAAATTATCGATTGAATTGGGGAAAACTGTTGTTTGTGATTTT
>Ga0115564_10004750_pt1 | contig 10968 bp, 11 predicted proteins | sample COGITO_mtgs_1105_7_FD_88680 | JGI IMG/M metagenome (GOLD analysis project Ga0115564, IMG submission 88680) | Pelagic marine microbial communities from North Sea - COGITO_mtgs_110523 | ecosystem: Environmental > Aquatic > Marine > Epipelagic | place: Germany:Helgoland, sampling site Kabeltonne... | reverse complement strand
ATGGTATATCCAATCTTTTCAAATTCGGCTACAATCACATCAAAATACATCTCACCTGTCGCTGTTTTTCGATTGAGAAGGCCATCCACATTTTCCCCGATAATGTATTTGGGTTGGACGAGTCTACATGAACGGGCAAATTCACGAAACAATGTGTTGCGCGGGTCATCAGGCAATTTTTTACCCCCATTTGAGAAGCCTTGGCAATTATGTACAACTGTATTTTCTACGACATAACTATTGTCGTTTTCTACTTCAAAATTATAAACCGATTCGTTTTCTACATGATGTGCCTTTATATTCGCTGGAGCATACCAAACATAATCATCTTCTATAAAGGAGGATTGTTTTCTTAGCATATCTCGTTCATATCCACGAACACAATAGGTGTTTCTTTGATTCACGGTACGCCCTTGGATAACACAAGTATCGGGGCGAATTGTTTTTTCAATGCCAAATATATGCCCTAGTTTTAGATAAAGGCGTTGTAGTCCAAATGCCAAGTTATAGGAGACAGTCGTAAAACTAGTAGAACCATTCTTTTTAATACAACCATCTGCTTTTCTGTATCCGTCCACAAATTGTTCAATATATTCAATTGGGGCATCTTGAACCCATTCTGGGATTATTTTCCCATGCGCATATTTTCCAAATTGTTTTAATATGTTATACCAAGTAAAGTCGGAACAGCCGAATTTTTTACATTCTCCCGTATCGCATTGTTTATTTGTGATAGGAAGTACTTGTCCAATACGATCGACTATTTCCCGTTCATCAGTATTATTTATAGCAAAACGAATGGTGTGACGACATCTACCGTCACTCTTGACCGTTTCTTGAATCCATCCATCACCGACAAAATAACCCATCATGAACCAGTATTCTGGTTTGTCCATTTTAATAGACACTGCGTCGCTTCGATACTGATTGATTGGCTTATCAAATGAAAACTGGGGTGTTATTTTATTCGAATTAATCACCATTCCAAAATGGTCGTTCATAGTAAGATCCTTGGCCGATTTCCACAAAGGTTCATTATAGGTGATGTCGTATTTTTTCGTTGATGTATTCCATTTTTTCGTTTTTTCGCGAACATAAAAGGGATGTTCCTCTGTACATTCGATGGCTTCTGGATGATATTTTATATTCAATTCGAACATATCTCCTTGATATTGTTTTTTTTGTAAATTCACGATATTTTGAAAGGAACCAGTATGTGTTAATAATGTATCTTCTAGTACCACATCCTCGATATTTTTATATCCATCTTTGGTAAGAACTTTTGTACCGGCTACGAAGCATGGATGGCCCGCAAAGATTAAATCCACTTGGCCCTTGTAGGCAGAAAACGCCTCGTCTTTTACAAGAATAATGTCTGTTTTGTCTTTTTCTTTCTTTTGACTGGCATCTTGAATAAGCGTGGAATCGGGGAAATTTTCCAAATGTGATTTTACTGCAGCCTTGTCAAATTCATTAAAGGCGACTACATCGAATCCTGCCTCTTTCATTCCTAGACTATCACCACCCATACCTGAAAATAAACTTATTGCTTTACCGACCGATTGTGTCATGTTAATTATATATGTAAGTATCTTTTTATATAATTAATAACATCAATTTTTATATAAAAAGTTTTTTAATCCGTTTCAATAATATTAAACGACTCCAATTGTAACGCCGATATATCATAAGATTCTTTATATAATATATATAATATACCAGGTAATACCATACATTCCTCGCATTCTTTGATAGACTCTTGAATTTCTATTTTTTTGCTGGTTAAATTGTAACAATCATTTATATTAAATGAATTCATAAATCGTTGGTCAGTATAGATAAGTTGGTTTTTGAGATAATGGATCCGCGATTTACATGACATCATATCTAATTTATACCCATAATGAATCTTATAAAAATGATCGTTCAGCGCCTTGGCTATTTTATAATTGTTTGGCAATTCATCTTGGCTTATTTTTCGGACCTTTTTGAGAACTGAAATGGGTATGTAGCTACAGATTAAGCGTTTTAATTCTGGGGGAAATTTACGATCAATATTGTAAAATAGTTGGGTCGTATCTTGGACAGATGTTGTTGCCATTATTAAATGATTTTAAAAAAAGTGTTTAATATCATTTGACGGCGTAAGGTATATTGGTATATATTGGTCATATATTGGCCCAAAAAAAATTGAAGATATATAGAATTAATATTTCTATTACATAAATCAAGAAATCAAGAATCAAGAATCAAATATGATTGCTACAAATAATACTATCATTGAATCCCGTCGTGAAGAAGTGTTCCACTCGTATAAGTCAGCTATAGCGACCAACAAGAGAATGTTTTTAGAAGGAAACCCAAAAGCAACATCTGAGTATATTTATCCAAATCAACAGGAAGATGCTATGAATATCGTTAACCTATTCCATGACTCTGAATGCCGAGTAATCAGCATTCAAAAAAAGACCAAGGTTGGGGCTGATGGCTTAATGATTGAAATTGCCAAGCTCATGACAACTCATCCTGATGATAATTTTGTAGTTAATTCACATAATGTCAGAATCTTAACTGGTATGTCTAATGTATCGTGGGAATGTGACATGAAGGAAAAGACTCCAACTTGTTTCAAAAATAGTATATACCACAATGGTCAGCTTTCCAAGTCGAATTTGTCTTCCGACCTTACTAATTCTCTCATCATCGTTGATGAAGTAGATGCTGGTACGAAAGAAGAACAGAGAATTCATGTCCTTTTAAAAGACGCTGGTCTTTTAGATGTTCGCCATATGGTTCAAAACAACAATAGATTTGTGTTTATTAGTGCTAGTATGGTGCGTGAATTATATGATTTGTATCGTTGGGGTGATCTTCACAAATTATTTAAAATGACTATCCCTGACTCTTATATAGGCCATACTGAATTCGTGCAGAAAGAATTTATCAAAGAATTCTACCCATTAAATGTCTCGTCTAATGCTGATAAATGGATCAAGGAAGATATTGTTGAACATTATAGGACTCCAGATGTTATTCTTAACTCGATAGAAACATATCAACCCGATTTTAGAGTTCCTAATATACGTGTTAATAACAACATCCCGGTACAAACATATAAACATGATTTTAGACTTCATATTGCTCGCGTTACTCTAAAGACAGTTGGCGTACTACAGAATGCATGCATCAAAGCCAATATTGATTTTCGTAATCACACGTCAACGGACAGAATTTCAGAAGCAGATATTATTCAAATATTTAACGCACCATTAACTAATCATATTGTTATCGCGATTAAGGGGTTTTTTCGGAGGGCTAATCTGATTCCTAATCCCTGGAAGCTGAAAATTGGGGCTACTCATGAATTATACACGAAAAAACCCGACGATAGTGTACAGGCACAAGGCTTACCTGGTAGATTAAGTGGTTACTGGAGAGATATCATAGAAAATGGTCATAAAACTGGTCCTCATCGCACCAGCCTTAAGTCGATGCAAAATTATGAAGCCGTTTATCAAGATCCATTTGGTAATAATTCATATAGAACCGCTGGTTTCATAAAGAAGGTAAACTCAGATGTATCATCCACTATTACAACTATGTTAAATGAAAAGCATATTCCTAACCTAACTGCTGAAGACGAGCTAAGACTATCCAACGACTATGAGCGCAAATGGGATGTCTACAATACTCAAGACGAAAATGAAGCAGCGGCTGTACAATATGGATCAACCCGTCGTTCTAATTACAAAGTTAATGTGAACGGATTTAAAATGTGTTCAACAACTCATTTAAAGGTACAATCGTTGAAAGAAATTGAGGAATTGGCGCATAGTAAGAATCCTTGCAGTAATTTGGATAAGGCAATGGGTGGGTTCGAAGTGGGTGAGTATGCTTATCGTAAATATGTATGCTATGTAGATATCAACGACAAAGCTACTGAGCGATTTGCGGTTATCTATACAAAGCGACTTAAATAAACTGAAGAAGAAAACCTGAAACATAATAAAAACTAAAAAAAATAATAAAAACTAAAAAAATAATAAAAACTAAAAAAATAATAAAAACTAAAAAAAATAATAAAAACTAAAAAGGGTGTAAAAACCATTTTTTATTTCATTTCACTTATCTATTCAAAGGAAGGAATATGAACCACAGTATCCGAACAATTGTCTTCACCTTGTACATCCAATGGGCAGGCGATCTGTTTGTCTGGACTACCATCCACCGAAGACATTGACCAACAAGTAAACGCACCGGATAAATAGCCTCCGTTTTCACATTGAAGCGAAACCATATTGGGTCCTCCCAGTGTGGTTCTAATTAAATCGCTATTCACATCAGCGCCTACATTATCCGTAATTAATGAAGGTGTTCCGAATGTTTTACCTAGAGTGAGTGTAGTGTTGAAGTAGTCAAGTTGACTGAGAGGAGAACAAGTCCCATGCTTAGTCCATTCATGTTGCCAAAATGAGTCATAGTCGGCATCAGTGGGTTCGGATTTGACATTAGGCCAATAATGATTCATATCTTCCAGACCAATCTCATTAATAACCGTTTCGTCGAATGATTCGCTAGTACAATCAGACGGATATCCACCAGATGAATATTGAGGCCATAATCCATGAATGACGAAATGATTTCCCCAGAATGATTGTGGGTCAGAACATTGGGACCATGTGGGATTTTTATAGCAACTCTCGGGCTCCCATAAATAGGCAAAAACATACAGATCGGCTTTGTCCTGATTCGTCGCTATATTTGTTTGTTGTTGTGTAGATGCACTAGACATACATGTCGAGACAAGTAAAGTAGTCGTTATCATGAGTGTATAGAGGAAATGGTATGAAATCATCATTTATCGCTAATTATAGTAGCGAAAGAAATTATTTTATTGGTTCGTCCAGATATATTCACGATCCAATGGAACTTTTAGAACCGCTAAAAAATTGAAGTTGAAAAGCCTTTTTGAGTAAAATCAATCTTAAATAAAATTATTAAATTATGAATAATAAAGTTGAAACCAGCAGTTGTGCTACTAAGGTAAGTAGTAGAATTGGAAATAAATATGGTATTGAACCGGGTCGTGAGAATGAATATATTCGCGACATCCCTCCTATCAAGGTAGCTAGCGAGTTTGTCGTAGCTTGTAAAAATGGTGATGTACATATGGCAAAATTTTGGTGGGATAAAAATCCGACGATTATTCAATTTATTCTAACTGATCTATGCTATGATGATGATTTATTCTATGTTATTTGTGAGAGAGGATATTTACAGCTAGCAAAATGGATTATAAGCACAAATCATAATTTCATATCGAACATTGTTCATGAAGATCTAATGATAGATGTTTGCCTAGCTGGTAAAATTAGTGTGGCCAAATGGCTTTTAACCTTATCTCCAAATATTCTTGTAGATGAAGATATTGTTTTACTATTTCGTAAAGTATGTAAAAGAGGTCATCTGAATATGGCAAAATGGTTGGCTAATATGGAACCAAAAATTATGGAAAATGGCGATTTAGGTGTTGCGTTTTGGGAATCATGTGCCAAAGGTAAGTTAAATGTAGCAAAGTGGGTATACTCAATTTCTTCGGAAGAAGTATATTCTTTAGAAAAAGATACAGTAGATTATGAAGAGAAACGCTCTATGTTTATCCAGGTATGTACAACAGGTCATATAGCAGTAGTAAAATGGTTATTAACGATAATGCCAACGATAAATGATGAAGATGATATTCGGACGATGTTCCATCACGCGTGTATGAGTGGTCGTTTAAATATCGCGAAATGTCTATTCAAATCATATCCAAATACAAATATTTCCGCATACGACGATCATACCTTCCGAATGGTTTGTAGTTGGGGACGATTAGATGTCGCAAAGTGGTTGTTGAAAATCAAGCCAGATATTGATATTAGCACAGAAGAAAACCACGCGTTTCAAGAGGCGTGTGAAAATGGCCATTTAGATATAGCTAAATGGCTATTACATATGAAACCAGACATTGACATTACTGTAGATGTAGACGGTGCTTTTGAATCAGCATGTAAAAATGGTCATTTAGAAGTCGCAAAGTGGCTATTATATATGAAACCAGACATTGACATTAGTCTAACTGATGTTATAAATAGTACAACAGCAAACATAGGTGTTGTTAAATGGCTCTTTAATGTGATACCTCATTTGTATCACTTCAAATATAGATTTAATTTATCAAATGCTTTTGAATTAAGTTGTTTCACAGGTAATTTAGAATTAGTGACACTTATATTTGAAAAACAAGAGGAGTATATAACTGATAGAAGTTTGATTACAAGTGGTGCATTTAGTGGTGCATGTGTTAGTGGTAATATGGAATTAATTAATTGGTTACTTGCCCAATTTTCCAACATAGATCTTTCAATAAACAACGAATTACCATTTATCAATGCTTGTACCAATGGTCATTTTATGCTAGCCAAGAGATTATTAGAGTTAAAACCAGGTATTAATATTTCGGCAAATGACGATAAAGCATTTAAACAAGCTTGTCGAAACGGTCATGTCGAGGTATTTCGATGGTTGGAAAACATGTTTCCAGAAAAGTATTCTGTTGGACAACCCATATATCTTGGAAATGGACTGGAATATGATAGTGACGATGAAGAATACGATGAACTCAGTTTAAATATTGCTGGGGAACTTTCGACAAATTATACATATAGTTATATTGTTTTCAAATACATAAACATAACAAGATACATTTTAAAACAAGATATACCCAAAAAAATAGATGATTGCAGTATTTGTCTTGATTCTCAGAGCAATGTATACACGAATTGTAGTCATATGTATTGTAAATCATGTATAAGTAAATGGTTAAAAACACACGATACATGTCCATGTTGTAGAGAAGAACTAGAAGATGAAAACATGGCAAATATAATAGTATGATAAAAACATCAGAAGGTGTAAAAATATAGAAAAAGAAATTGAATTAAAAATATAGAAAAAGAAATTAATATAAACAAAAATATTTTTGTTTATATTAATTTCTTTTTATATTACAAATGAGTAAAACTAGAGTCGTTTCTAAAAAAAATAAGGGAGGCAAAGCACGCACAAGAAAGAATAGAGGAAAAAGAGGGGGCGATGAAGAAAATAGCGAATCTGGTTCGTATATAGTTGGTGGTGGATTATTACTATTAATAGGACTTGGTATAATGGGGTTTAGTGGTAGTTCATCTAGTCATAAAACAGCATTATAAAATATTACTATTAATTATATAGATTTATATGAATAATAATGAATCCAGTCCAAGTAATGAATCGACTAACGAACCAATTAATAATGATTATATAGATGATTGGTGGTGGCTATATAGTTAATCTATTATACTTGGACCCAGTAGTTTGGTTTTAGGTTCTTATAATATTTTGGGAAAAATTGAATTAATTGATTTTTATTTGTAGTAAGTATATGAATACAAATAAAATGGATATTGTTGAAGGCTATAAAGGAATAATGGATCTAGACTTAACAAATGTTCGTGAAGATTTGAAAAAAGAACTAGCAAAACAGCATCAAAAAGACATTGATGAATATAAAGGAGAACAAAATAAATTAGAATCTCGTTTGCGATATGAAAATACAATAGAACGTGTTCAACAAATACATCGTAAAGATAAACTAGCCCAAAAAAAGAGAAAGGAGGAAGATGATGCTCAACAACTAGAGCGCATGAAAATATATAATGATAGACGGCAATGATTACATAAAAAATATATAACAATAATTACACATGTTAAATTATATAAAAAGATATTTATTTTTTTATATAATGAGTTTATTTTGTTTATTACAAGGTGTCTTCAAGAACCAGCTGGTATTCGATTATCATTTATTAAGATGGGTTAATCGTTGTGTTCCGGAATCTTCAAAATTACGACGTTCACGACATCAATCCAAAGTAATTATCACGAATAATGTTCTTATTCCAAAACACCCAATTAAAAATGGCAATGTAAAACTATGAGATTGGTAATTTTTTTTTGTAACCAATACATATAATGGACAAAAAATCAAAACAACAACTAGGAGCAATTGGTGCAGGGGCGATTATTGGTGCAGGAGCAACATATGTAGCCATGAAAAGTCAACCATGTGATGGGTGTACATGTGAAAGAAAACTCAGTAGCATGGAAGCTATCAAAAAGCAAAAAATGGAATATTTAACACATAGGGAAGCCAATAAATGTTTCACAGATCCTTGTGATACATGTCCTCATAAAAAATAAAATTAGTTAGATTATTTTTCCATAACACATTGCTTATGACGATTTAAACGATTTTGAATAGATTGATAAATTTCGGTAATTTGATAATGTGTTGTTTTTATATTCGGATACAATTCACAATATGATTGTACATAGTGACAATATTGAGAATAGGGTTTATTTTCAATAGATTTATGGGTCATATTACTAATGTTAGACATAGGAGTAACATTACACTTCAATGTATTCCTTAAAACCCCCGAACCATACATAATTATATAACATCAAACATTTTTATATAATTATTTATACGAATTAACTGAAATAAATGCACTAAAAAAAGAGAACTGTATATCTCCCTACATATGAAGGCGAGTATATCTACTGAAAAAAGGGCACTGTATACGATACATGTAGGTAAATTCACTTTTCACTTTTTTTTCATACTTCAATTGACTTTTTGAAAAAACACACAAAGTTTTTGTGTTGAATTTTGAAATATGGAACAGAGAATTGAAAAAACGGTAAAAAATTGGTTGAGACCATAAAGGTAAGAAACCGATTTCAAGAAAATTCCATTTGTGATTGTAATTTTTTCGTGGAATTGCGCTGAGATTTAGGAGTTTTTATGTCAGTATATATCATACTTACATATGACTGACATTTATGTCCCAAAAATCCCCAAATTATTTTATTGCGAAACATGTGACTATAGATGTAGCAATAAAAAAGACTTCAATAAACATTTAAATACTAGAAAACATGAAAATGCTTCCAAAGGAGTTACAAATACTGACAAAAAAATCCTAAAAATCCCAGAATTTAAATGTGAATGTGGAAATATCTACAAACACCGACAAAGTTTATTTACCCACAAAAAGAAGTGCTCCATTGGTCAAGAGGAAAACAATACAAAAAATACAGAATTTGATATAGATAAAGATTTTTTGATAAAAATGCTTTTGAAGAATCAAGATGTCATTGAAAAACTTACAGAAGTAATGCCCCAATTGGGTAATAATTCCCACAATACGAATAGTCACAATACTACCAACAATCAATTCAATATCCAAATGTTTTTAAATGAGCATTGTAAGAATGCCATGAATCTGACGGATTTTATACAATCATTGCCGATAACTGCCGAAACATACGATAGTACCATAGAGAATGGATTGACCAAAACCATGACAAATATGCTTTTAAACGGATTGAATGAGTTGGATATAGTGGATAGACCGATTCATTGTACAGATGCTTCTAGAAAGACATTGTATGTCAAGGACGATGATATATGGGAAAAGGACAATGAGCTACTACATATGCTCAAGGGAATAAGGGATTTATCTTTGAAGCAACGAACCTTGATAAAAAGATGGCAAGATGTGAACAACGGTTGGGCGACAGATGAGAATCTTCAATCAAGAATGACGAAACTAATTGGGAATTCAATGACGGCAATAGAAAATGACGAAAGAGAAACGGGAAAAATAATAAGATCGATAAGCAAGAATGTATATTTGGACAAAGACACAAAGGATGAATATCTTCAACTGAAATAAATGCACTCCCGATAAACCAGCTGAAATAAAAGCACTAAAAAACGGAACTATTACAATCCTATGTATCAACAACGATATTAGAATCATTTTTACTATTGTTATGTTTTCTTCTACAGCCTTTTTGGTGAGCACCTAAAGAACGATTATTTGTAGCTTCAAATTTGTTACAAATATTACATATAATGGTCTCATTTTCATTATTTAAAATAGAACCGCATTTGGATACTAGATACTTGGAGAGGCAAGGAAATTTCATATCTTCGATTTCGCAATTAATCTTTTTATGGAATTCTTTTAATATATCAACAATGGATGATTTTCTCTCTATGAACCTAGAATATTCTTTGTTAATCTCGTCGAGAGTTTCTTTCGGAATACAAATTTCATCAACATCTTCTTCCAACTCTGCGAGTCTGTCTGAAAGCGAGTCAATAATATCCGTGGCCATTTTAATTGTATCAGGACAATAGTCTACATTATGGACATAGACAAGAATATTGGCTCCTTTAATATCAATTTGAAAGTTTTGTTTTGATGTAATACCACTATGTTGGGAAAGGAAAATACCATGACATTTTTGTTGCTCGATATCTCTAATGAACTTTTTCACTTCATCGAGAGTAACATTGCGATCATAATTCTTAGTTTCGATAAGAACGGTAGGATGATTTGTGCGATTGATTCTGAAGTCACATGAAGCTTTAATGCCAGTAGTATTGAGAACCTCTGCAGAAGGGAACAGTTGATTCAATACGGTTTCCAATTGATTCTCTCCGAATTGTCCTTTATAACTGGAATTTTTGTATTTGCCAAGAAACTCTGATAACTCATTCATAATCTTGTCTTGAGCAGAGTTATTTGTAGTATCTTTGATGGATGTAACATTTTTATTAATTCTCTCTTCACTTGCGTTGATAAACGAAAATACAGGTTGTAGTAGATTATTAGACTTTGTTTCAAATGCAGTAAGGAATGAAGAAAGTGAATCCTCTTTATTAACAGAAGCCAATAATTTTGTAGTATCTTCGGAAACCGATTTTTGAAATGTAGATATAGAATCTTGGATTTGTCTATAGTATCCATCATTAGACTTTGGTATCACTTCATTCATCAAGAGAGTAGTCTTGTCAATAAGTTGAGAATT
>Ga0115564_10004745_pt1 | contig 10972 bp, 9 predicted proteins | sample COGITO_mtgs_1105_7_FD_88680 | JGI IMG/M metagenome (GOLD analysis project Ga0115564, IMG submission 88680) | Pelagic marine microbial communities from North Sea - COGITO_mtgs_110523 | ecosystem: Environmental > Aquatic > Marine > Epipelagic | place: Germany:Helgoland, sampling site Kabeltonne... | reverse complement strand
TAAAGCTAATGAAATCACAACCAAAAAAGTTAAACAGACTCAAAAGGCAAAAGAAGCAATTGCAATATGACAAATATTTTAGAAGCGATTTACAACATTGTAAATCATAAGAATTTTGCTATCAGAAAATTTTATTCAGGTAGAAACAGAGCAAATAATATGGGAGAAGCTCTTGAAAACTATATTAAAGATGCTTTTGCTGACACATTTGATTCTGACAACGAACAAAGTAGATTAAAGATTTACAATAAAGAATTTTCTTGGCTAGGTTCTCAAAATAATCCACCAGATATTATGATTAAAGGTGGAGATGCAATTGAAGTTAAGAAAACACAAAGCGCCAATAGTAGTTTAGCCTTAAATAGTAGTTATCCAAAAACTGATTTAAGACATACAAGTCCAATGATAACGAGCGAATGCAGACATTGTGAGAACTGGACAGTAAAAGATTTAATTTATTGTGTTGGTCACACAACTGATACAGATATTAAATCTTTATGGATGGTTTACGGAAGTTCCTATGCAGCTAAACACGAAACTTACCAAAGAATAAAAACAACAATTTCTGATGGAATTAAAACAATACCAGATGTTGTTTTCGCAGAGACAAAAGAATTAGGCAGAGTGAATCAAGTTGACCCATTAGGGATAACAAACTTGAGAATTAGAGGAATGTGGCAAATCGAAAACCCAAGAAAAGTATTTAATTATTTGCACGAACCAACTGACAAAGACTTTGAATTAGTTTGTGTAATTCCGGCAGAAAAATATAGTGGTTTTCCAAAGGAAAGTATAAATAAGCTTGAAGGAATTACTGAAAATGGTTTTAGTATTGAGAATACGCAGATAAAAGACCCAAACAACCCTGCTAAATTAATGGATTGTAAGCTGATAAAACTATGTGTGTAAACCAAATCTAAAAATTAAATAAATAAAGACATAACTATATATTTGTCAGTCTAAAAATCTTTATAATTCTATTATTTTTCAAATGAAACGATCCCCAATAGATTACTTGATATTATCACTCAAAGGAATGGCCATGGGTGCAGCAGATGTTGTACCAGGAGTTTCTGGAGGTACCATCGCATTCATCTCAGGAATTTACGAAGAATTGATTGGCACTTTGAATAACATCAATTTTTCCCTTTTAAAACATTTAAAAACCGAAGGCCTAAAAAGCACTTGGACAAAAGCAAACGGATCTTTTTTGTTGGCGCTTCTTTCAGGCGTATTTGTGAGTATCATTTCACTCGCAAAAGGAGTAGAATGGCTGTTGGAACACTACCCTATTTTACTGTGGTCCTTCTTTTTTGGATTGGTACTTGCGAGTATTGTCTATGTCGGAAAACAGATTAAGATAACCTCTTGGGACTTTAAATTATTTTTAGCAATGGCCATTGGAGCTGTGATTGCCTACTTGATTACCACCCTCAATCCAATTGAAACTTCAGATGCAAATTTATTTCTGTTTTTCGCAGGAGCCTTAGCAATTTGCGCAATGATATTGCCTGGTATTTCTGGGGCTTTTATTCTGGTTATTATAGGGGCGTATAGTCCCGTTCTTGAAGCCCTCAATACTAGAGATTACAAAACGATTCTCATCATAGGTGCAGGCGCTATTGTTGGGTTGTTATCATTTTCAAAACTTCTAAAGTGGTTATTTGAAAAATACCACCGCTTGACCTTAGCCATCATCACGGGATTTATGATTGGATCTTTGAATAAAATATGGCCTTGGAAAGTAGCCTTAACATTCAGAACCAATTCTAAAGGCGTGAAAATTCCTTTGAACGAAGAAAGTATCTCCCCTTTTAATTTTGATGGAGATCCGCAACTTTTACAAGCCATCGGATTGATGGTAATTGGAGTTTTAATCATCCTCATTTTAGAAAAAATAAGCATCAAAAAAAACAAACTTGAAACGTCCTAACAACCATACAAATCCTTTTTTATTGACCCTAAAAGGCGTCATTATGGGAGCCGCCAACAAAGTGCCTGGTGTTTCTGGTGGGATTGTGGCCTTTGTGATGGGCTTTTATGAAGAGTTTATTTACTCCTTACAAAAATTCAATATAAAATCTGGAAAATTACTTTTTAGTGGAAGGTTTAAAAGTTTTTACACTTATGTGAACGGACGTTTTTTAGCCTTGCTTTTTCTGGGAATGATCATTAGTTATTTTAGTGTTTCTAAACTGTTAGATTACTTCATTGAGAGGTACGAACTCTATGTATGGAGTGTGTTTTTTGGAATGATCGTTGGCTCAATATATTATATTTATAAAGATTTTAAATCTTGGAATCCAAAAACAGTATTGATGGCGGTTCTCGGAATTATTGCAGGATTAAGCATCAGTTTATTAAATCCTGCAACACAAAATGACAACCTTTGGTTTGTCTTTTTATGTGGAATGATTAGCGTCACAGGCATGGCATTGCCTGGCTTTTCTGGATCTTTTATCTTGATTTTACTAGGGAATTACGTCTTGTTGTTAGTGGACTCTGTCAACGTTCTTTTTGATACGTTTATATTTATATTTTCTGGAGATTTTAGCTTTATGTCAGAACCACAACATCTAAGACTCCTGAAAGTTTTAGTGGTTTTTACACTTGGCTCCGTGGTGGGCTTGGTCAGTCTTTCTCATCTTTTAAGCTACATACTGAAACATTATAAATTTAAAACATTAGCCCTTATTATGGGGTTTATCACAGGATCGCTGGGGGTTGTGTGGCCGTGGAAAGAAGCACTCCATAAACAAGATGCCATAGGGAATTTTATAACAGATACGAATAGCGAACAAATCATTGAAAATTATCAACGTTATTTACCTGAAATGAACACACAAACCTTTTATGCCTTCCTTTTTATAATTTTTGGAGCAGCCATTGTTTTGGGATTGGAATGGTATGGAAACAAACAGAAACAGCATATATGAAACGAGCATGCTAAAAATATTATCACCCAAGGGAATGATTAATAGCGAACTTGCCTGCGGGCAGGCAAATGTGTCCTTAAAAAAACAATAAATATAAACACATGAAGAATTTTGGATTGCTTGGTAAAAATATTGACTACTCTTTTTCAAGAGGGTATTTTAAAAATAAATTTGAAACCAACAAATTAGACTGCTCATATAATAACTTTGATTTAGAAACAATCGAAGATTTTGAGTTATTAAAAACTACTGAAACACAACTTTCGGGACTTAATGTGACAATCCCTTATAAACAGGCTGTACTTCCCTATCTAGATGCTATTGATTCGGAAGCGCAAGAAATTGGAGCGGTAAACACTATTAAAATAGAAAACGGAAAATTAACTGGTTATAATACAGATCATTTTGGATTTAAAAACAGTTTAAAACCCTATCTCAAACCTCACCACAAAAGAGCTTTAATTTTAGGAACTGGTGGTGCCTCAAAAGCAGTCGCTTTTGCTTTGAAAAAATTAGACATTCATTTTGAATATGTTTCCAGAACCCAATCATCAGCCATTAAATACACCTATGAATCATTAGCCATCGAAGGAATTGAAGACTACCAAATCATCATAAACTGTACCCCTTTAGGAACATTTCCTGATGTGGTTAAATGTCCTGAAATCCCATATGAACAGATCACTTCAAAACATTTGCTGTTTGATTTAATTTACAATCCTGAAGAAACTTTATTCCTCAAAAACGGAAAGTCAAAAAATGCCACAACTCTAAATGGGCTCGAAATGCTCCGTTTACAAGCGGAAAAATCATGGGAAATATGGAGTTCATAATTAAAAAAATAATTTAAAAGAATTATATAATTTGTGGTTTAAAGGGATAATGTTATATTTAACCTTCAAGTCATTATAACATTAAAACATTGAAAGATATGTCAGAGCACGATAACCTGCAGGATGCAGATGGAGATAACCTAAACGCCACTCCCCAAGAAAAAAACACAACCGAGAAACTTGCAACTTCTGAGGAAACGCCTACAGAAGAAGTAGGAAATTCCGAAGTCACTACTAAGGAGGCAGAAGATGCTCATGAAGAAGTGGTAGAACCTACAAGTTCATTAGAAAAAAATACTTCTGAAGAAGCGCCAAAGCAAGAAGAAGGTGATAGTAAAACTGTCCAAATTTCTACTGAGGAGGCAGAAGAAGCTCATGAAGATGCAGTTGAAGAAAAAAAATCTGCAGTTGATTATGAAACTCTTTCGTTAGAAGATTTAATAGCCGAATTTGAATCGTTGTTGAAATCAGAGAATATTCACAGTGTTCGTAACAGCATCAACGAAGTCAAAAATAATTTTAATACCAAATTCAGTGTTTTAATTTCAGAAAAAAAAGAAGCCTTTTTGGCGGAAGGAGGAAACACCATTGATTTTGAATTCATAAGTCCTTTAAAGAAACAATTCAATGAGTTGTCGAAAACGTTCAGAGAAAAGCACCAGTCTTTTCAAAAAAACAGAACGCAAGAGCTCAATCAAAATCTTGAGATTCGCTTACAAATTATTGAAGAAATTAAAGGATTAATTAATGTTGAAGGCGATATTAACTCGGCCTATAAAACATTTAAGAATTTACAACAGAGCTGGAGAAATACAGGTAAAATTCCTTCAAGTGAAAACAATAATACATGGAATAACTACCGTCACCATGTGGAAATATTTTATGGTTTTTTACACTTAAATAGAGATCTTAGAGATTTAGACTTTAAGCATAATTTAGAACAAAAGCAGAAAATAATAATAAGCACTGAAGAATTAGCAAATGAAACCGATTTAAACAGAGCGTTTAGAGAGCTTCAAGCACTTCACAAAATATGGAAAGAAGAATTAGGCCCTGTTGCCAAGGAATATAAAGATGAACTTTGGGACCGATTTAGTGCGGCGACAAAAGTAATTAACGACAAGCGTCAGGATTATTACAATCAACTGGAAGAGAAGTTTGAAGAAAATCTTAAAATTAAAAATGAGATCACCACTCAAATTAATGCCATCTGTGAAAAAACGATCAATTCTCACAAGGATTGGCAGGGAAACATCAAAGAAATTGAAACACTTAGAGAAGCATTTTTTAAAACAGGAAAAGTCCCTTCTAAAGTAAATGAGACAACATGGACTGCTTTTAAGGATGCTGTGAGAACATTTAATAAAAATAAAAACAACTATTACAAAAGCTTAAAGAAAGATCAGTCAGAAAACTACAAGAAAAAGTTAGAATTGGTAGAAATCGCTGAACAAAATAAAGACAGTGAAGACCTAGAAACTACTTTGGTTTTGATGAAAAACATTCAAAACAAATGGAAAACTATCGGTCATATTCCGCGAAAAGAGAGTGATAAATTATGGAAACGATTTAGAGGATCTTGTAATGCATTTTTTGATCGTTATCATGAGCAAAAAAGCAATGGAACTGAAAAAGAAATTGCTGCCTTGGAACAAAAAAATAATTTATTAGAATCCCTTAAGTCTTTTGAGTTAAGCGATGATAAAGACCAAAATTTAGAAGCGTTAAATGAATTTTCTAGTCAATGGAAAAAACTAGGGCATGTTGTTCAAAGCAAACGTTTTATTGATGGTAAATTCTTTAAAACTCTTGATGGTTTCTATTCTAAATTAGGTTTGGACAAAGAAGCGATGGACGACTTAAAATACACGCTTAAGTTAGAGACCTTATCTCAGGATCAGAGATTGTTTAGCAATGAAGTGACGTTTATACGAAAAAAGATGGATGATATCAAAAGTGAAATCAATCAGTTGGAAAACAACCTCCAATTTTTTTCTAATGTGAAAGATGACAATCCACTTGTTAAAGAGGTACATAAAAATATAGACAAGCATAAAGCCAATTTACAAACTTGGAACGTGAAATATTCTAAGATAAAAAAAATGATTCAGCAGTAGCCGATTATAGTTTTTTGGCCTCTTCCCAATACACATCCATCTCTGCAAGTGTCATTTCTGAAAGTGATTTTTGCAGAGTTTTGGCTTTAGCTTCTAAGTACTGAAAGCGCTTGATAAATTTCTTATTCGTGCGCTCAAGAGCATTTTCAGGATTGATATCTAGAAAGCGAGCATAGTTGATTAATGAGAACAAAACATCTCCAAATTCATCTTCAATAGCGTCTTGATTTTTGTTGGCAATTTCTGTTTTTAACTCTCCAATCTCCTCCTCTACTTTTTCCCATACTTGATCAGAATGTTCCCAATCAAAACCTACACCAGCTACTTTTTCTTGAATCCGACTGGCTTTGACCATAGCAGGTAAACTTTTTGGGACGCCCTGAAGAACACTTATCTTCCCTTCTTTCAATTTTAAATTTTCCCAGTTTTGCTTGACTTCATTCTCGTCTTTGACGACCACATCACTGTAAATATGCGGATGCCTATGAATGAGTTTTTCGCAGATACTATTGATGACATCCGAGATATCAAAATCCTTGGTTTCACTGCCTATTTTAGCATAAAAAACAATGTGGAGTAAAAGGTCTCCGAGTTCATTTTTAATTTCTGGTAAATCCTTATCCAAAATTGCGTCCCCTAATTCGTAAGTTTCTTCGATGGTCAAATGTCGAAGGGTTTCCATGGTTTGTTTTTGATCCCAGGGACATTGTTCGCGAAGTTCGTCCATGATGGTTAACAAACGGTCAAATGCTTGTAATTGGTCAGCTCTATTGGTCATTCTCGTTATTTAAATTGATGGTTGATATGCGTGCTTGACACGCTTTAAATTCTGTTAGGATGAAATCTACAATATCAGAAACCGAGGCAATCTCGTCAATCAGTCCCGATATTTGTCCAATTTCTAGTTCACCCTCTTCTAAATCGCCTTCAAACATGCCTCTTTTGGCGCGGGCTTTTCCTAACATATGTTTTAAGTCGTCCAACGTTGGAGCGGTTGTATATAAGGTTTGTAAATCTTGATAAAATTTATTTTTCAAAAGTCGGACAGGCGCCAATTCTTTCAAAGTTAATTGGGTATCCCCTTCTTTGGCTAAGAGCACTGCATTTTTAAAAGCTTGGTGGGCAGAAGATTCATTACTCGCTACAAACCGGCTTCCAATCTGAACACCATCGGCACCCAAAGCCATTGCGGCCATCATTCCATTGCCGGTTGCAATGCCCCCCGCTGCAAGTAACGGAATTGTAACTTGCGTGCGCACCATCGGAATGAGGGTGAATGTGGTGGTTTCATCACGACCATTATGACCGCCCGCTTCAAAACCTTCAGCCACTATTGCATCTACACCCGCTTCTTGGGCTTTTAAAGCAAATTTTAAGCTACTCACCACATGCACCACAGTGATACCACGGTCTTTGAGCCACGAGGTCCAAGTTTTTGGATTTCCAGCAGAAGTGAAAACAATTTTTACGTCTTCTTCTACAATAATTTCCATGAGTTTCTCAATGTTGGGATAGAGCATCGGAATGTTCACTCCAAAGGGTTTTGTGGTGGCTTGTTTACATTTTTGAATATGGGTTCTTAGTACTTCTGGATACATCGATCCTGCTCCTATTAAACCTAAAATTCCAGAGTTACTCGCCGCAGAAGCTAATTTCCACCCACTGTTCCAAACCATCCCCGCCTGAACAATAGGGTATTGGATTCCGAAAAGTTGAGTGATCTTATTTTGCATCTATTTTTTTATGAGTTTAAACGGGATCGATTTCTGGTTTTCTATGTGGATTGTTAATAGATAAAGTCCCTTTGATAACGCTTCTGTATGGATGGGTCTCATGCTTTCGAGTTCGTCTTCATAGACCAATACTCCTAAAATATTATGAATTGAAACAGAAACAGCTTCTGTTACAATCGGAAATTTTATAAATAAGTTTGAATGCACGGGATTAGGGAAAATTTCAAATTCAAATTGCTTAGCAGACTGCTGTTTAAGTCCTAAAGTCAAAGCCATTTGAAAATCTGGAATTCCATAGCCAAGAAAATAATCGGGGTTCGAATATTGAGAGGCCGATTCTCGAACAAACGACATAATTTCTGCATTTGTAGCGTTTGGTAATGCCTGAACTAAACTCGCAATACCACCAGCTAAAATTGGGGAACTGAAAGACGTGCCATTCGATTGCGTTATTTGATTGCTACTATTGATGACATAACTGCCCGATCCGCGTGCGGCTACATCCGGTTTGTGGGTGGGCTGAAAGGCACTTCCTTGAGAACTAAACCATGCATAGTCTCCATTTTCATCCACAGCAGCAATTGACAAAACGCCTGCTGCATCCGCAGGTGCCACAACTCCAGAAGCTCCTGAGTTGCCTGCTGAATTTACGATAATCAACCCTTTTTCAAAAGCGATATTGGCCCCTTTTGAAATATAGGCTGTGGTACCATTTAACTGAGCTCTTGTGTGATCATAATTCGAATTATCAAAATCTACATACCCCAAAGACGAATTGACAATATGTACCCCTAAACTATCGGCACGCTCTACAGCTTCAACCCAATAACTTTCCTCAACAGGGTTTTCAGTAGGCGCATCTTCGGTTCTAAAAAGATAGTAAGTAGCATCAGGTGCTGTCCCTACATATTGGTCCTCAACAAATCCTGCCATCGTGCTTAATACTTTCGTGCCATGATCACTCACTGTTGAATTATAAACATCCTCGGTACGATCTACAAAATCATAGCCGCCCATCAAATTACCAACAGCGCGCAAACGTTCAAACCCAGCCATTGTATTTACGTTTGGAAATCCAGCATCGACAACTGCGACCACTACCCCCTCACCTGTATAATTTGCTATATGCAAATCATCTACTTTCAGCATTTCCACTTGGTTTTGAGTGGTTCCGTACGTGAAATTAGTGAGGCTGGCTTCTAGTTGAAATTTATTTTGAGTCGATCCCGTACGGAGATTTAAATTTGAATCCGCAAAAACAATCTCATCTACAAAATTATGAGTGGTCATTAAATCATTGATATCTGCTTCCGATCCTCTTACATGAACGGCATTGAACCATTTTGATTTGGCTTTATAAGTAATTCCTGTGGACGCTTTGACGAGAGCAATATAGGGCTCATGAACAGGCACATCTCTTTCATCAATAGCAACCGAATGGTTGGCTTTTCGATCGATGGCTGCCTGAGTTAAAATGCTAATAGGGTTTGAGAGCGAGGCGATTGCGTTTGGCTTATCTGTGAAATACACCCATGCATCTTGTTGTGCTAGTGCCATCAACTGACAGATTAAAAAAGCGACTAAAAACAGTTGTCTTTTCATGTATTTAATCATTTTACTTGGGTATCAAGTTTTGGTTATGGATGTTTCATAAGTATATGAATCTTTTAGCAATTTAAGAAATTACACCCGAACCAACTAATTCATCTTCTAAATACCAAGCTACAAACTGCCCTTCGGTAATAGCGGATTGAGGCGATTCAAAAGCGACATACACCCCCTCGGTTGTGGCGTATAATGTAGCTGATTCTAGAAGTTGACGGTATCGAATACGTGCCATTACTTTTAGAGATTGACCTATTTCAATGGCCAAATCGGTACGTACCCAATGTACTTCTGTAGGCAGTACTAGCAACACGGATTTGTATAAACCAGGATGGTTTTTTCCTTGTCCTGTGTATATGATATTTTCCAATACATCGGTGTCTATCACAAAAAGTGGCTCTACTGTTCCGCCGACAGCCAAACCTTTTCGCTGTCCTTTGGTGAAATAATGAGCCCCTTGATGGATCCCAACAGCCACACCATCAGATGTGACATATTTAATTTTTCGAGCTCTAAAAACCAATTCTTCTTCTTTGGATTCAAATATGGGCGTTGCCATTTTATAATCCTCAAAACTATCGGGAATTTCTATAATTTGACCTTCTTTAGGTTCTAGTTGTTGCTGCAAAAAATCAGGCAAACGTACTTTTCCAATAAAGCACAGACCTTGAGAATCCTTTTTATCGGCGGTTACTAAATCTAATTTTGTAGCGATCGCTCGAACTTCAGGTTTGGTTAATTCTCCAATAGGAAATAAGGTTCTAGACAATTGTTCTTGCGATAATTGACATAAAAAATAAGATTGATCTTTATTTGAATCTACTCCTGAAAGGAGTTTGTAAATCGTTGGGGCGGAGTTTTCAATGCTTCCTTTTCGACAATAATGCCCCGTTGCAACATAATCAGCGCCGAGAGATACCGCTATTTTGAGAAAGACATCAAACTTAATTTCGCGGTTACAAAGAATGTCTGGGTTTGGGGTTCGTCCATTTTTATATTCATTGAACATATAATCGACAATTTTGTCTTTGTACTCCTCACTTAAATCAACCGTTTGAAAAGGAATGTTTAATTTTTCCGCAACCAACATCGCATCATTACTATCGTCTAACCAAGGACAATCGTTAGAAATAGTCACCGAATCGTCATGCCAATTTTTCATAAATAAGCCTATGACATTGTACCCCTGTTCTTTTAACAAATAGGCAGCAACACTAGAATCTACACCTCCTGAAAGGCCAACGACGACTGTTTTCATAAATTTTAAAACGGATGGTTTCTGCTACAAATTTACAAATTATTATAATGAAGGTCGATAAGACTAAAGAGAAAAGAAAATAGAAAATACCTTAGGACGTAAAACGGAATAAAACAAGGGAGTCTGTAAGAAACTGGAATTAGTGAAAATAATGGTCAACCTAAAAAAAAAATGACCACTACGAAGTAGTTTTAAAAAAACAAGCTGTCCTTTTTAAGGACAGCTTGTTAAAGTGTACGAAATGTACGGCTATATAAAAAGATCAATCTTTAATACAACGAACAGACATGCCGTTTGCACGAGTATTCTCTTCTAAATGAGCATTACTGTTATAGAAGTAAAGGTGTTTCACCTTAAGGGGAGCAACCGTACCAACCGTACTAGACCAATACCAGCCGTAAAGGCCCACGAGAGCAAACGCTCCATTACTAGGGGAACGGAAGCCAGAAATTGGTAATTTTAAGACAGACCCAAATGCTCCTGCTGCGTT
>Ga0115564_10004731_pt1 | contig 10991 bp, 10 predicted proteins | sample COGITO_mtgs_1105_7_FD_88680 | JGI IMG/M metagenome (GOLD analysis project Ga0115564, IMG submission 88680) | Pelagic marine microbial communities from North Sea - COGITO_mtgs_110523 | ecosystem: Environmental > Aquatic > Marine > Epipelagic | place: Germany:Helgoland, sampling site Kabeltonne... | reverse complement strand
TTATCAAAATAAGTATATATACTCTAAATTTCATAAACATAAAAAGGAACTGTTATGCATCTTGCCCGTTTTCCGCGCGTCCGTCTTGGACATATGAATACACCGCTTGAACTTTTACCACGATTAACTGAGGCCCTAGATGGACCAGAAATCTGGATTAAGAGGGATGACTGTACTGGCTTGTCCACTGGAGGAAACAAAACGCGGAAGTTAGAATTTTTAATGGCGGATGCTCTGTCAAAGAATGCAGATATAGTTCTTACCCAAGGTGCAACGCAATCGAACCATGCGAGGCAGACTGCAGCGGCGGCTGCAAAGCTAGGTATTAAGTGCCATATCCTTCTCGAGGATAGGACTGGTATGAATGATATTAGTTATCGTGAAAATGGGAACGTTTTACTGAATAATTTACATGGTGCTTCAATGGAGCATCGAGGACCCGGTTTAGATATGCATGCTGAGATGGAGGCTGTGGCTGATAACTTTAGAAAAGATGGATTGGTTGCATATACTATACCGGGTGGTGGGTCTAATCCAATTGGTGCACTTGGGTATGCCAATTGTGCTCAGGAAATAGTCGTTCAAAGCACTGAAATGGGACTTGAAATTGACCATATTGTTCATGCGACTGGGTCAGCAGGTACTCAAGCAGGACTTATTACTGGGTTAAAGGCGTTAAATGCTCAGATCCCTCTCCTTGGAATTGGTGTAAGAGCTCCAAAAGAAAAACAAGAAGAGAACGTTTATAACTTATCTATTGAGACTGCAAAAAAATTGGGTTGTGATGGAATCGTAAAGCGTAAAGATGTTGTGGCAAATTGTGATTATGTTGGTCCTGGCTATGGTGTGCCGGCGGAAAGTACTCTTGAGGCTATCGATGTTTTTGCTCGTCTTGAGGGTATCTTACTAGATCCGGTTTATTCGGGTAAGGGCGCCGCAGGACTTATTGATCTCGTACGAAAGCAGTATTTTAAGAGGGGTGAAAAAATTGTTTTTATCCATACTGGAGGTGCGATTGCGTTAGCTGGGTATCTGAATAGTTTTAAGAGCTAAGTAGATGAAATATGTGCTTGCGATAGATCAAGGAACAACCTCTTCAAGAGCTGTTCTCTTTAATAAAAGCATGGAGCCTGCCTTTATATCTCAAAAAGAATTCCCCCAGTATTTTCCTCAATCTGGGTGGGTAGAGCATGATGCTGAGGATATTTGGAATTCAGTTCTTTTCGTTTGCATCGATGTAATGAAAAAAGCAGGAATAACTGGAAGAGATATAGTATCGATTGGAATTACAAACCAACGGGAAACAACGTTAATTTGGAACAAGAAAACAGGAGAAGTAATACATAACGCAATAGTTTGGCAAGATCGGCGGACATCAGATATATGTAAAGAACTTAAAAAAAACAATCACGAAGAAATGATAACCAAAACTACGGGTCTTTTACTAGACCCCTATTTTTCGGCAACAAAAGTAAAGTGGCTATTGGATCAAAACGAAGGAATTCGAGTTGCCTGTCAGAATGGGGATTATCTATTTGGAACTGTCGATACTTTCCTGATATGGAAATTAACAGATGGTCAAATGCATTTAACGGATGCCACGAATGCCTCTAGAACTATGCTTTATGATATAGATAAAGGTTGCTGGTCGGAAGAAATTTGCAATTTGATGAGGATTCCAAGAAAAATTTTACCCAGAGTCTTAGATTGTGCCGATAATTTCGGAAATACTGCGTTTAAAATATTTGGTGCTGAAATTCCCATAACCGGGGTGGCAGGCGACCAGCATGCTGCGACGATCGGACAAGCCTGTTTTGAACCTGGGATGGTAAAAGCCACCTACGGTACCGGTTGTTTCGTAATGTTGAATACTGGAAGTACGAGAGTTCATTCAAAAAATAGGCTTTTAAGCACTATCGCATATCAGTTAAATGGAGAGATAACTTATGCGTTGGAGGGGTCAATATTTGTAGCTGGAGCTGCAGTCCAATGGCTAAGAGACGGTCTTAAGATAATCTCCACTGCATCAGAAACTGAAAGTTTTGCTTTAGAGTCTGATTTAAATCAAAGGCTATATTTTGTTCCAGCTTTTACGGGTCTTGGAGCTCCTTATTGGGATGCTGATGCTCGTGGAGCCATTTATGGGCTTACTCGAAATTCAGGTCCAGAAGAAATCTGCAGAGCAGTTTTAGAGAGCGTAGGGTTTCAAAGCAAAGACTTGATAGATGCTATGCTTTCTGACGCTCCGTATATAGAAACTTCTGTTTTGAGAGTTGATGGTGGTATGAGCTCTTCTAATTGGAGTATGCAGTTTCTCGCTGACATAATTAACGCATCAGTTGACAGACCAAGAATGTTAGAGACTACTTCGCTTGGAGCAGCTTGGTTGTCTGGAATGTATACAGGATTTTATCCAGAACAAATTGAATTTTCTAAAAACTGGTTAAAAGACGTAAGGTTTGATCCTAAAATAGAGGATAGCATTAGAGATAATTTGTATAAAGGATGGAAAGTTGCCGTTAAGCGTACTTTATTAAAATAAAAAAAGTATTAGCTTTAGAAAATCGCTAAGAAGTATACATCCACTTATATTTATCTTGTGCGATGGAAAAAAATCAATATGAAGGCTTTATAAGAGAAATTTATTTCGGAGGAGTATTTTATCATGGCAACTTATGAATGTGATAATTGTGGAATGGCTGTTAACGCAACATGCGCTAAATGCGACGTTCCTCTAGTAGATGATATAATAACCACAGATAATGGGTCTAAAGTACAGGTGTCCAAATGTCCGTCCTGCGAAGGGAAAATAAAATCACCAAGTTGTTGTGGTGAGGAAATGACCTGTAGCACTTAAGACTCCAGAGTACTTACAATATCATAATCTAAATCGGTCAAAGTTTTGTAAATATGTTTAATGTGTTCAGGTGAGATTTCGCAGCAGCCGCCGATAATTGAGGCACCAGTATTTATCCAGTCCAATACATATTTAGAATAGGCTTTTGGTCCTAAATCATTTCTTGCTTTTAGCACATCGACTGTACCACCGATTTCTAGTGCGTCGATCGACGTAAAGCCGTTTGCGAAGGCCCCAAAGGGTTTATTTCCATTTCTTAAAACCTCTAAAGACAAAGAAGTGGATTCTGGAGTGGAACAGTTTATTAAATTAGCCTGGTAATTGAATTTATTTAAATGACTTATGGCTCTTTCGAGCGATTCTGTAGATCTAAGCTTTGATTTACTTTGATCCGAAATTGTCAGAGAACACCATGTCTCAATATTGTGAGATTTGGTTGCAGTTATGGCGGCTTCGGCTTCTTTTATTGAGGCCATTGTTTCACAAATGAAGAGATCTATGTGGGGTGCCTGTTTGTTAGAAATTATTTGATATCGCTCAATGCATTCTTCTAACGGGGGAGTGCTTTCAGGTTTGTAGCTACCGTACAAGGGAGGCAAGCATCCAGCAATTCTCACATCAGATATGTTGCAGTAGTCTCTGGCTCGACTGGCAAGCTCAATTGCTTTATCTTGAAGCTTACCAAACATTCCTTCAGCGCCATCCCTTTCCAATCTTTCTGGAGTAGCTGTATAAGTATTTAGTGTGATTACGCGGGCACCTGATTCAATAAAATCAATATGAAGCTTCTCAACTATCTCTGGTTCATTCATCATTACGTGTGCTGACCAGAGTGGGTGGGCAGGTAATTTTGAGCGCTTCAAAAGCTCTTGGCCCATACCGCCATCAAGTAGTACAATTTTTTTCATTTGAACCGAACCTTATCAGAGCTTTTCTTCGGGAATTAACCCTTTGGGTGCAAATCTTAGAACAAGCAAGAGTATTATTCCCATTGTCATGTATCGCATATGGGCAACGCTTTCAATGAGGTGAACTTTTACAGGGTGATCCTCAGATAAAATGCCTGTAGTTGTATTTATTAACCATATACCAATAGGCTCGGACTCAACCCAAAAAAACCAAATTAGAAAACCGCCCAGAATTGATCCTAAATTGTTTCCTGACCCTCCCACTATGACCATAACCCAAATAACAAACGTGTACCTTAATGGGGTAAATGACATAGGAGTGAACTGCCCCTCTAATGTTGCTAACATTGCACCGGCTACTCCAATCATAGCCGACCCCAGTACAAATACTTGCAGATGTCTTTTGGGAACATCTTTTCCCATAGCTCTTGCTGCGGTTTCGTTATCTCTAATTGCTCTCATCATTCTGCCCCAAGGCGAACGAAGTGCCTTTTCAGATAACCAAAGGAAGCAAAGCAAAACTGTTATAAAAAGCCCCGCATAGCAACACTTTACAAATATAGTTGAGAAATCTCTTACTGGCATACCTATTAAAATAGCTAGGTCTTGAAACCAAATTTCATTTTGTAGGTTTATCTCATAGGGAACTGGTCTTGGGATACCGTTAACATTTTTTACTCCCCTTGTTAACCAATCCTCATTTTTAACAATGTAGAGAATAATTCCAGAGATTCCCAAAGTTGCGATTGCTAGATAATCACTTCTCAGCTCCAATGTAATTTTTCCAATTACCCATGCTATTCCTGCTGCAAACACACCACCGATAAACCAAGAAAACAAGATGGGCAAACCTAGGCCTCCTAAGTAACCAGTCTTAGCAGCCTCGGTATTTTCAATTAAATCAATTGCTGGGCCAGTTATAAGTCTTATTATAATGTAACCAATAATTATGACTGCTATTGTTGGTATGAAGCGACCTTTTTTCAAAGAGTCTGTTTTTTTCCAAGTGACTACAGAAGCGAAAACCGTAATTATTAATGCTATTAGGCCAATTAAAATATTTGATCCACCAACAGTCCAAGTGGCTTCCACTGGTGGTATAGAAACTAATACCGCCGCTAATCCACCAATTATTGTGAAACCCATTATTCCAGCATTAAATAAACCAGCGTAACCCCATTGAATATTTACACCTAAGGTCATTATTGCGGAAATGATACACATATTAAAGATAGCCAAAGCAACATTCCAACTTTGCAAAAACCCAACAGTTATTAGTGCTATGCCCATTAGGGCAAATAAAAATATTTTTCTTTGGGTCATACTCATATTGTCTTCCCGCTGAATATACCTGTTGGTTTAATTAGAAGAACTATTACCAAAATAACGAATGAGACAGCAATTTTATAATCAGTTGAGAGAAGCTGAACGAGACCTTTCGGGGCAAGGTGTTCCGGCAGCATGTATGTAAAAACTTTTTTATAAGCAAAAGTGAATATCAATTCAGAGAATGCTATCACATACCCCCCCACTATAGCACCTAATGGGTTTCCAACCCCACCTAATATTGCTGACGCAAAAACTGGAAGGACCAAATACATGTAAGTAAAGGGCTTATAACTCTTATCTAAGCCGTATAGAGCACCCGCTACAGTCGCCAATATTCCTGTTATTACCCAGGTTATCATGACAACTCTTTTAGGGCTAATACCTGACAACAATGCCAAGTCTTCATTATCAGAATAAGCACGCATCGATTTTCCAGTACGTGTTTTGTTTAAGAACCAAAACAGTATTGCGACTAACAAAATTGTGACTACTACAGTAATACCTTGTGTTGTCTTAATAGCCAGACCTTCATTTAATCCTGACATTTCTTTAAAGTCACGAGCCTTTAAAATGAAACGTGTTCCATCGTTAAATTTTTGATCGCCCGGACCAATAATGAACCGTATAAGACCAGCAGTAAAAAAGAGCATACCTACGGAAATGATTAGGTAAGTTGTGGGGTCTATTTTTTTCTCTCGGTAATATTCGTATATAAGGGAGTTAGTTAGTAAGCAATAAAGAACTGTTATCAAAGCTGCGAATGGTATTGCGAGTAGTGCTGTAGGTAAGAAGCCTAATTTTATTCCATAAGATTGTAACAACCAGGTAACCAAAATAGTTGACATCGCACCAAATGACATTAGCTCGCCATGAGCAAAATTTGAAAACCTTAAGACTGCATATATCATAGTTATACCGAGTGCACCAAGAGCAAGTTGACTTCCATATGTGAGACCAGGTACCACTATATAATTTGTTAACAGAGTTACGGAGTTTAAAAAATCTGTCATCTACCCACCCAAGAATGCTTTTCTAACGTCGTCATTTTCTAGTAGTGCTTTTCCTGTATCCGTATATTTATTCTCACCTTGAACCAGTACAAAACCTTTGTCAGCGATCTCGAGTGCTTGGCGTGCATTTTGCTCCACCATCAATATTGCTACGCCTGTTTCTGCTATTTCAATCACTTTATCAAAGAGCTCATCCATTACTATAGGTGATACGCCAGCAGTTGGTTCGTCGAGCATCAAAACCCTCGGGTTTGTCATTAAGGCTCTGCCTACTGCAACTTGTTGACGCTGCCCCCCAGACAATTCTCCTGCAGGTTGAAAACGTTTTTCTTTCAGAACTGGAAATAACTCATAGACCTGCGAGATTGTTTCATAAAGGTCGTCACGCCTTATGTAACCACCCATTTCTAAATTTTCTTCCACAGTCATAGTTGTGAACACATTATTTGATTGTGGTACAAACCCCATTCCTTTTAGAACCCGCTCTTGAGGTGCTAACTTTGTAACATTTTCACCGTCTATTTTAATCCGTCCCTCTTTTAAATTTATCATACCGAAAATAGCTTTCATGGCGGTAGATTTTCCAGCACCATTTGGACCAACAACTACTGCTATCTCACCCTTTTTAACACTTATAGTACAATCATTTAAGATATTTGCACTTCCGTAGCCGCCAATCATATTTTCTCCAATAAGAAAACTCATGTGACGACTTTCTTATTTTTTTGCCCTGTTCCCAGATAGGCCTCGATTACAGAGTTATTTTTTTTAATTTCGTCCGTGGAACCTTCTGCTAAAACGGCTCCTTCTGCCATCACTATCACTGGATCGCAGAGTTTTGCAATAAATTCCATATCATGTTCAATCATACAAAAAGTATAACCGAAGTCTCTATTTAGCCTTAAAATAGCATCACCTATCGTTGACAGTAAAGTTCGATTTACTCCAGCACCAACTTCATCTAAAAATACAATTTTTGGTTCTACCATCATAGTGCGTCCAAGTTCGAGTAGTTTTTTTTGCCCTCCTGAGAGGTTACCAGCAAATTCATCTGCTAAAGCTGTAAGTTGAAGAAAATCCATCACATTATTTGCTTTTTCGACTATTTTTTCTTCTTCTAATTTGATTTTTGACGGCCGTAGCCATATATCAACAAGTTTTTCACCTGATTGATTTGCTGGCACCATCATTAAATTTTCACGAACTGTCAAAGATGAAAATTCGTGTGCAATTTGAAAAGTTCTCATCAATCCACGATTGAAAAGCTCATGAGGAGCTAGCTGAGTGATATTTTCATCTTCCAGAAAAACGGATCCATGCGATGGTGGGTACACGCCCGCAATTACATTAAACAATGTGGTTTTACCGGCTCCGTTTGGTCCTATTAAGCCCGTAATACTACCCTTTTTTATACTAAGCGTGGCATTGTTAACGGCCTTAATTCCACCAAAATTTTTACTGAGGTTTTGAACAAAAATCATTAAAATGTCATTGCTTTTTGAAATGGCCCAAGCATTTTTTGCTCAGGCCAAATTCTTAAATTAACGAAAACGAACTGTTGTATTTTTTCCGCCTTCAACAAGTATCTCGCGGTAGTTCCCTGCAGATTCACCAGGACCAATTAGCTCTACTGCTGATGCACCAACATAATCAATGTCAAAGCCAGCTTTCAGTAAGGCTATGCCAGCTGCGAGCTGACCAGGAAAAATTTGAACCCCTGGTGCATTAGCAACATCCATTACATGCCCTTTAAAATCTGAGCTGTTAGTTGATCCCGCCGCCTGCATTGAAAGCATGATTAGTGCGGCTGCATCATAAGACTCTGGTGCAAATGGACCTGTACCGTTAAATCCTGCGGCGCTCGCCAAGTCAGCAAATTTACTTGCTCCGGGGCTATCTGTCCCAGGGACATCACCGATTGATCCATTAAGGTCTGGCCCAATATCTTTTGGAAGAGAGTCACCAATCATTCCATCGGGAAGATAAAATGTATCGAAAGCCCCAGTATCGAGTGATGCTTCGATCATTCCTTTTCCACCGTCATTAAGGTAACCCGCTACAACAAGTATATCACCACCTGCCTGTGCCATTGCAGCAACTTCAGCACCGTAATCACCTTTACCGTCTTCGTGAGCAGCTTTCAATGTCACTGTTCCACCAGCAGCTTCAAAATTACTTTCAATGCTATCAGCAAGTCCTTTACCGTAGTCGCTGCTGCTATAAGTCAAAGCTATAGTTTTGTAACCATTATCCATTAGAATGTCTGTTACTACCGCTCCTTGACGAGCGTCTGACGGAGCTGTTCGGAAAAACAGACCGTCATCTGATACAGTAGATAAGGCAGGCGATGTGGCAGACGGTGAAATCATTACGATTCCATTTGCCACAGCAACATTTTCGAGCATTGCTGTTGTGACGCCTGAGCAATCACCACCAACAATAGCATTGACCTTATCTGCTGTTATTAATCTTTCAGCTGCTGCAGAGGCAGCAGCTGCATCAATACAAGTGGAGTCAGCTCGTACGGACGAAACTTCACCAAACTCAAAATTTCCAGCAGCGTTCATTTCTGATATCGCAAGCTCAGCACCTGCAGCCATATCAGGTGTTAATGCCTCAATCGGCCCTGTAAAACCTAATATGATACCAATATTTACTTTAGAATGACCTCCCGCAAAAGCACTGCTGGCTATTACCAGACTCGCTGCAGAAGCAAATAGAATTTTTTTCATAAGTCTCTCCCAGTTATTAAGTTTAAAATTCTGTCTTACTATTCAGCATTTTCTTAGTAGGTTGCAAGTTAAAGTGAATAATAAGTTCTATTTTATACAGTAATTTTTCTTTTTTACTTAATTTAGCCCATTATGACATTGTTTTTGGAGTTCGATGTACAAGCTATTTGAAAATTTCGGAGCTTTTACTGATTCGGATCCAACTTAGCTAAACGTTAAATGATCACAAAAGCAGAGAGTGAGGTGAGGCTGGATGATTTATCGAAATTAGCGCAATTATATCTACCATTACAGCACTTGACTTCAAAATAACCCCACCGCCTAAGTTGTGGAAAAATTAAAAAAAATCTATCATCATATAAATATACGATGCTAATCGTGGTTGAATTAACGGCATCCTACTCATAGCAATTAGGAATCATAATAAGTGAACAATAACCGAAATACATTAAAAGGTTGTTTAGCCGCCTGTTTTGTAATTTGTTTATGGTCAACTTGGCTAGTGGTTAGTAGGCTTGGAGCCCAGTCGGAACTCACAATTTTTGATCTTGCCGCATTAAGGTACGGTGTTTCTTGTGTAGTAACGTTTCCATTCGTGATTTATTTTAAACCATGGAAAAATCTTACACTCTTAAGAACTACTATTTTGACTGGTTTGTTAGGTCCATTTTATATATTTTGTGTTTTTGGTGGTTTTCTATACGCCCCTGTTGCACATGGTGGTATATTTTTGAACGGATCACTCCCAGTATTAACTTTATTGTTTGGAACAATATTTTTTGCACACCAGGTATCTCGAAATCAAATTTTTGGTTTAATTTTAATTTTCTCTTCTTCAATCTTTGCCCTTCAGGATGTTAGTGCTAATACGGCAGAAAGCGCGTGGAAGGGAGATATCCTTTTTTTTGTTAGTGCAATTTTCTTTTCTTGTTATCTAACACTTGCACGCCAGTGGAACATTTCAATGATGGAAGTCCTTTTTTGTAGTTCGATTTTAAACTGTTTAATCTACCTTCCAATTTGGATCTGGTTCTTACCTAAAGGACTCTTTACTGGTTTCTCTTCTGACTTTTTATTGCAGATGCTTTATCAAGGTATCATGCCCAATGTTGTAGGATTACTCCTTGTTGCCTATGCTGCTAAAAACATTGGTTCTGCAGCGACAGCTGCATTTTTGGCCGGAGTTCCCCCACTTTCCACTATTATTGCATTTATATTTTTACATGAAACTCTGGGTCTTTTAGGATGGGTTGCTATAGTGTTAATAGCACCTGGAATTGTATTGGTTGCTATCAATAAAAAGTCTGTTTAGACAATACTGTAATGTATTATCTCCTAGGAGTGCAGAATGAGTTTGAAACAAATAAAAGATCAAATAAAAAGAGCAGAAACGGATAGTGGACGAACGATCGGATCAGTAAATCTAATTGCTGTTTCAAAGGTACAACCTTTACAAAAAGTTGAAAATACCTTGATTGAAGGACATCGAGTTTTCGGTGAAAATCGAGTTCAAGAAGCATACAAGAAATGGCCACTTTGGAAAGAAAAATTTCCAAATGTCTCTTTGCATTTATTAGGACCCTTGCAAACTAACAAGGTTAAAGAAGCACTGGGCTTATTCGATGTCATACACAGCTTGGATAGAGAAAAGCTTGCCCGAATTTTTGCTGACACAATTCAAAAGATGGGATATTCGCCAGAGTTCTTTATTCAAGTCAACACCGGTGAAGAAGAACAAAAAGCGGGCATTTCTTCCCTAATGGTTGATAGTTTTGTAGAGATATGTAGAGAAAAATATGACTTACCAATTGTTGGGCTAATGTGTATTCCTCCAATTGATGAAGAGCCATCTTTACATTTTGCACTTTTAAATAAGATTGCTGACAGGAACGGTTTGAAACGGCTATCAATGGGAATGAGCTCAGACTTTGAATCTGCCATAGCTTTAGGTGCAACGGATATTAGGATAGGCTCTGCTATATTTGGTGAGAGAGCACCTCCGATTTAAATGATATGACCACTCTTCGAGGCCTTTGTTGATAAGTAGGTAGCATTCTCCTTGGTTGGTTCTGTTAACAGATTAAGCCGTTCAGTCACTATTACACCCATTTCAGCCATACTTTTTACTTTTTGAGGATTATTTGTAAGCAGTCGC
>Ga0115564_10004726_pt1 | contig 11002 bp, 11 predicted proteins | sample COGITO_mtgs_1105_7_FD_88680 | JGI IMG/M metagenome (GOLD analysis project Ga0115564, IMG submission 88680) | Pelagic marine microbial communities from North Sea - COGITO_mtgs_110523 | ecosystem: Environmental > Aquatic > Marine > Epipelagic | place: Germany:Helgoland, sampling site Kabeltonne... | reverse complement strand
TCAATGGCTTCTACAATCCGCGTCGCCGCCACTCATCGCTAGGCGGCAAAAGTCCCTTGGCATTTGAACGAAAGGCCGCATAAATGAGTTCAGAGACCGGAACGTAAGCGTGACAAGACCACACACGGTGTTTCGTGTCGCCAATCAATCCGCCAAATCTGGACACGGCATGACCCAGTTTGGTCGGGCTTTGAACGCTCTAAACATCGAGATTCTCTGTGCAAACAGCTCTCAGGCGAAGGGTCGCGTCGAGCGTGCCAATCGCACTTTACAGGATCGCTTGGTCAAGGAACTCAGGCTTGCGGGCATCTCTGACATGGACGCCGCCAATGCGTTCCTGCCCAGTTTCACAGAACGCTATAACGCCAAATTTGCTAAGGCTCCGCGTCGTGCTGACAATCTGCACCGACCGATGAACATCGAACCCGATCGCTTGCGGGACGTCTTTTGCTTCAGAGACGAGCGCCTTGTCAGCAAACAACTCGCCTTCTCCTACGAACGCCAACGCATCATCCTGGCCGAGAATGAGGTCACACGTGGTCTGCAGGGCAAATACGTGGACACGTACGCCTTCCCGGATGGTGGCTTTGAGATCCGCTGGAAAGGGGTGTCGATCCCCTACTCAGTCTTCGACAAGGACCAACGAGTCACCCACGCAGCCATTACTGAGAACAAACGCCTCAGCGCCGTGCTGGAACATATCAAAGTCGAACAGGACAAAGCGCCCCCCAAGAGACGCCGCGCAGGCAAACAGCGCACACGATACGAACCCACCGGGCGGCGCAACACAGAAGGTTGGAGTTCAAAGCTGGCCATTAGAGCAAAAAAGAAACAGGCAGAAGCTGCGCAGACAGCTGCAGAATAACAACGCCCGCATGGCTGTTCAGCGCTTCGATATATGAAGTCTCTGCACTGCACAGCCATGCTCCAACTCCGCCAAGTGGGACATTTCTACTTTGCGGAACGACGGACATTTCTACTTGGTTGCAACAAGAGCTCGCCAGCAGTGCGAAACCTTGCCCCGACAATCTATCCTTATGATAAATGTGGTGTTTCATTAAGCTGATAAATAGGTACCTCGGCTCAAGGGAATAAGTTTGAAATTGACTAGTCAACTAGTCTTAGTATCATCGTGGCATGGACACAGCCAGATTCGCGCCCCGTTATCACCAGCTCGCAGATCAACTACGCGATTGCATTGCGTCAGGGCGCTATGCCTTCGGGGAACGCCTGCCCTCGGAAACCAAACTGTGCAGCCAGCATGGTGTCAGCCGTGGCACTGTGGTCAAAGCTTTTGAAATCTTGGTGGCCGACGGGCTTGCAGTGCGCAAGCAAGGGGCCGGAACATTCGTGGCACGGGTGTCGCTCAAGCGGCAACCGGGGCGGTTGATGAGCTTTTCCGACACCGTTGCTGCCCAAGGCAAACGCGCAGGACAAAAGCTGTTGTCATTGATGCAGGCAACATCGGAACAGCGAAATTCCGTTGGCCTTTTTGAACCTGCAACGGCGCTCACCCGTTTACGCAAGGTTGACGGTGTCACAACGTCCCTGCACGCGTCGATCATTCCGAATGTGGTTGTGGAGTCCTTTACCGAACAGCACGCTGCGCAGATGCGCAGTCCAAACAACTCCGAATTTTCACTTTACTGCGCCTTTGAGGCTGCGGGATTTACGATTGCGCGGGCCACTGAACATGTGTCGACACGATTGGCATCAGAGCAAGAAATCGTGACCCTTTCATTGCCAAACCCTACGGCCGTCATGGTTGTCACGCGCCACAGCTATGACGCCGTAGACCGTTTGATCGAAGCAACAGAAGCCGTCTATCAAAGCGGACACTATTCTTACGAAATCAATTTGCTGCAGAGCAATCTTCATGCCGTGCCGTTCAAGGCGCTCAATTCAGACACTTAACAATGGCCCAAAACGGGCAATCAACAAGGAGAGTACCCCAATGACCGATATGACCAAAAGAGTGTTTCAAGTGACGACAGCCTGCACCGCCCTGATGGCAGGTAGCGTTTTGATGGCAGATGAACGACCCGCGGCAATGATAATCGCACAAGGTGGCCTTGGTGACGGGTCGTGGAATGATACAGCCAACGCCGGTTTCCTGAGTGGTTTGGAAAAAACCGGTATCGAAGGCAGGCCCATTGAATCAGCCGACGTCGCTGCTCAGGGAGAGGAAATCATGCGCCGTGCGGCGGACGGTGGCTTTGGCCTCGTGATTTCGTTGGAGTGGATCCACGGCGAACCGATGGAAATGTTGGCCAAGGACTATCCAGATACCAATTGGGTTATTATGAACCAGACGCGCACGGGCGACAACATTGCCTCGGTGGTTTTTGGAGAGCATGAAGGATCGTTCCTAGCTGGTGCATTGGCGGCTCAAGTCACTACGGACACGTCGATCGAGGGCATTAACGCGGATGCGACCATCGGCGTGATCGGCGGTTTCAAAGCGCCGGGCATCGACAAGTTCATCGTTGGCTATATCCAAGGGGCAAAGGCCGTTAACCCCGATATCGAGGTGAAGGTAGCTTATGCCGACAGCTTTGGTGACCCGGCCAAGGGCCTGCAAATGGCCAATGCGATGTTTGATGAAGGCGCTGACATTGTCTATCAAGTTGCGGGCGGCACAGGCATCGGCATCATAGAAGCAGCAAAGGCACGCGGTCATTACGCAATCGGCGTGGATTCCGATCAGGACGGCATGGCGCCAGGTAATGTGCTGACGTCTATGGTCAAACGCGTGGATGTTGCCGTGGATGAAATCGTGACCGGCTATGCCGCCGACAATTTCCCCGGCGGGGAGGTCATCCAGTTTGGCCTAGCTGAAAATGGCGTGGCCCTATCGGAAATGACCCATACCAAAGACAAAGTGCCTGCCGCATATATTGAGCGGGTCACTGCGTACAAAGCTCAGATTATTGCAGGTGAGCTCGACGTCTGGGATGTTTCCAGCCAAGGATACCCCGACTTCTTTAAGTAACAACAATCAGGAGCGCGTGGTTTTTCCACGTGCACCTGACTTTTCACATGCAAGGGAAGCAATAGTGCTGTCTACTGAGCGGTCCGTGGCCCTGGGTGCTGTGGATCTTCACAAATCCTATGGGGCGACAAAGGCCAATCGGGGCATCTCGCTCTCGGTTATGCGTGGCGAAATCCATGCCATTGTAGGTGAAAACGGTGCTGGCAAATCGACGTTGATGCGGATGTTGCAAGGGGTGGAACGCCCCGACAGCGGGCATGTGGTAATTGCCGACAAACCGGTTGTACTGAACGGCCCCGCCGAGGCTTTGGCGTTGAGTATCGGCATGGTGCATCAGGAATTCATGTTGGCACCGGATCTGACATTGCTGGAAAATCTGGTGCTTGGCGAAGAACCCGTGACCCGCCAATTGGGCCCGCTGTCACGCATCGACTGGGCCAAAGCCCTGCGCGAAGGGCAAGGGTTGGCCGAAAGCATCGGTGCCCAAATTGACTGGCAGCGGCGGACCTCAAGCGTGCCTGTTCACATTCTCCAGTTTGTCGAAATCATCCGATTGTTGCGGCGCGGCTGTAATGTGCTGATCTTGGACGAGCCAACGGCGGTCTTGGCCCCGCCTCAAGTGGAGGAATTGTTTGATCTGCTGCGCAACCTGCGGGCAAACGGAACCACGATCCTATTTATCAGTCACAAGATTGGTGAAGTCATGGCGCTGGCCGATCAGGTCACCGTTATCCGGCAGGGCAAGACTGTTTTTCACAGCACAATTGCTGAAACAACAGGCCCGGAGATCGCCAGCCATATTGTGCGCGACGCACCGCCGTTGGAAACCAGCCCGCCGCCATCGCGCACTGTAACCGGGGAACCTGTACTGGAGTTGGACGGGCTGAGCGCACGTAGTTTGGAAAAATCACAATCGCTGGATAACATCAGCCTACAGGTCCGCGCAGGCGAAATTCTGGGCATTGCCGGCGTGTCTGGCAACGGCCAAGGCGAACTGGCCGAATGTATCGCGGGCCTGCGCGACACCAGCGCTGGCAACATTATCCTGCAAGGGGCGGACATCACCGGTGAAACCACCCTGGCGCGGCGCAATCGCGGCCTTGCCTATGTCAGCGCAGACCGCCGCCACGAGGGCTTGACCACTGCTGCGAGTATTGAGACCAACGTCATTGCGGGCAGCCACCGCGCCCCGCCCATCACGCGAGGCGGTATCCTCAGCCGCAAAAACCTGCGCCAAGAAGCAAGCAAGCGGTTGGCGGCGCTCAAGGTTGTCTTTGGTAAAGTCACTGATCCAGCAGACAGCCTGTCAGGGGGCAATCAGCAAAAGCTGGTTTTTGCCCGCGAGAGTGCAGACAATCCCAAGCTAATGATCGCGTCACAACCAACACGCGGTGTCGACCTGAACGGCATCGCCGCCATTCACGGACTGTTGCGTGATTTCCGCGATCAGGGCGGTGCTGTGCTTTTGGCCTCCGAAGAACTGGACGAATTGATTGCCTTGTCAGACCGCGTTGTTGTGATATTTGAAGGGCGTCTGGTGGGCGAGGTAACTTCCCCCGCTGGCGCAATGGCGCAGATCGGTCAGATGATGGTGCAGGGAGATGCGGCATGAGCAGTAGCATCGCCTCACGCAGCATCGGTATCTTGCTGCCTCTTGTGGTTTCTTTGATCGTCAGTGGCGTTGTGTTGCTGGTCATCGGAAAGAACCCGTTGGACGTATTTAGCCTGATTGCAACAGAGTCCTTTGGCAATGCACGGCGTATCGCGGCCACCCTATCCGCCGCCACGCCGTTGCTCTTCACCGCAGTCGCAACCGCAGTTTGTTTTCGATCCGGCGTGTTCAATGTGGGTGTCGAAGGGGCGTTCCTTGTTGGAGGATTGGCCGCAGTCTTCCTTGGCTTCACCCTGCCTGCCGCATGGGGTTTTGCACTGTTTCCGATCTGCTTTTTCGCCGCCGCCCTGATCGGTGCGATCTGGCTCTATGTGCCGGGTATCTTGCTGGCCAAGTTCGAGGTGGATGAAGTTGTCTCGACCCTCATGCTGAACTTTATCGCCGTGGCCATCACTGGCTATCTGGTCAACGGTCCGCTCCTCTCCCCCCTATCGGGCAACAACGTGACGCCGCTCATTCACGAGGTCGCTTATCTACCGCGGTTGATGCCACCCTCAACTTTGCACGCCGGGTTCCTGATCGGGTTGGTCTGTGTGGCGGCCTACGGCTTTTGGTGTCGCTACACACCCGCAGGATTTGAGGGGGGGTTAATCGGCCTAAACCAACGCTTTTCCCGTGCGGTCGGGATTTCTGTGCCGCGTACAATTGTGGGTGTGATGATCCTGTCAGGCGTTATCGCAGGCATTGGCGGCGCTGCGCATGGCATGGGCCAGATGCACCGTTTTAGTGACGGGTTTTCACCCGGCTATGGCTTTACCGGCATGGCCGTTGCCTTGTTGGGCAGAAACCACCCAATTGGCATTGTCTTGGGCGCGATCCTGTTTGGGGCGCTGGCCTCTGCTGGCACAACGATCCAGCTTTTCTCAAACATCCCGCTTGATCTGGTGAACATCATCCAAGGCACAGTGATGATCTTTGCCGTGGTCGAGTTGGGCCGGATAAGTCTGCGCCGCAAGAAGGGAACTGCCAATGCAGGTTGAACAAATCCTTGTGTCGACGCTGATCCTGACCACACCGATTTTGCTGGCGGCTATAGGTGGGTTGGTCAACCGGCAAGCGGGAATCGTCAATATCGGGCTGGAGGCCAAGATGCTGTCGGGTGCATTTGTCGCGGTCATCGTGTCGTCCGCAACCCAAAGCTGGTTCATTGCCTGCCTTGCCGCCGCGCTCAGCAGTGCGGTGATCGGCTGGATGTTTTCGCTGACCATCACCCGCGCGCATGCCAACATGATTGTCGCCGGACTAGGCCTGAACATCCTCGTGGCTGGTGTACTGGGCTTTATTCTAAGTTGGGTTTACAAAACTTCTGGCACATTGCGCCAACCAGATGTTGTCTTGTTGCCTGATGTGCTGCCTGAGTTTTTCGAAAAAATCCCCGTCATCGGCCCAGCCCTCTCCAGCCTCGACCCCCTGACAATATTCGCATGGATCACTGTGTTCTGCCTGCCCTTCGTGTTGACCAACACCCGCATCGGCCTGTGGATCAGGGCAACCGGAAATGCGCCGCATGTGACCCGTGCCGTTGGATTACGCAGCCTTGCGATACAGGATGCCTCCACCGCATTTGCGGGCTTCTTTGCTGGACTCGCGGGCGCGCATCTTGCGCTGGCATCGCTTGGGTTGTTCAACGAAGGGCTGACAGCGGGGCGCGGTTTCATCGCATTGGCGGCGTTCTATTTCGGGCGTGACCGACCTATTCAAACCGCAATGGCATGTTTGCTGTTCGGGTTTCTGGACACCACTCAAATCCGCCTGCAAACCGCAGGATTCCCGCCAAAACTGATCGGCATGACACCTTATCTGATGGTGCTTCTTGCCCTCATCTTCACCAGCGTTCGCGCCCAACGAAAGGCCCGGTTATGACAAATGCCTTGCTCGTCATCGACATGCAAAACGCATTTTTGCACCCAGACGGCGAAAACTATTATCCCGCCGCACCCGATGTCATTGCCCCATCCTTGGCCCTGCTTGATGCCGCAAGGAAACGCGGGACGATTGTTGTCCATGTTGGTGACATTCATCGCGCAGGCTTCAAGGACTTTGAACAAAAACGCCTGCCGGAACATTCCATCGCAGGTGGATTTAACGCAGCCTATTTCGACGGCTTTGGTCCACAAGCTAGTCCGCGCGAAATTGAGATCGTGAAACGCCGTTTCAGCGCGTTCTTCGCCACTGATCTGGCGCTGTTCCTACGCGAACAAGGTGTCGAGCGTGTGATCATCTGCGGTGTAAAAACCAACGTCTGCGTTCGTGCTACTTCTCAGGATGCCTTTGCCCATGGCTTTGAGGTTCAAGTGGTGCGCGATGCGGTCAACACCAATCGAGACCACCTTGGCGCAGCAGCGCTAGAAGACATCGACCGCTATCTGGGCAGTGTCGTCAGTCTGGACGATGCCCTGAAGGCGCTGGCATGAGTAATCTTTGTGTCACGGGCTATGCCAGCCTTGATTATGTACTTGATCTTGCAACGCCGGTTGCACCGGACCAGACTGCACATGCCAGAAAAGTTCCGGATGCGTGGCCGCGTGCGGGCGGATGCCCGACATACATCTCTATGGCTGCGGCACAGTTTGATCAGACCGCCACGCCTGTCATGTGGCTTGGCGATGATCCTTTGGCTGAGCAGCTTATGGACAGCTTGACTGATCACGGTATTAACGCAGACGGCATTGCAAAGATCGCCCATACGGCGTCCCCTACTGCTGTCCTGCTGTATCAACCGGATGGGACCTGCGCTTGCATTTACGACCCTGGTCTTGCGGGTCAGGAAGCGCTGACATCCGCCCAAAAAAAAGCAATTACATCAGCAAGTCATCTGTGTATTTCTGTCGGGCCTCCGCACTTAATCGCCGACATGATTGCATTGCGTACCCTGTCATCGCGGCTCTATTGGGCTGTCAAAAACGACCCTGCCTGTTTCACACCAGACATCTGCACACAGCTTGCCCAAGATGCCGATGTGATTTTCTGCAGCACTTCCGAGCGGCCAATGATCGGGCCAACAAAGGCAGTCGTGGTGCAAACTATGGGCGCAAAAGGCGTCCGGATCGAAGACGGAGAGACCATAACAACCCTGCCCGTCACAGCGCTCGATGTGCATGATGCCACAGGTGCGGGCGACAGTTTTGCAGGCGGTTATATAGCCGCTGAAATGTCGGGGGCGACAACACCAAAAAAAGCGGCACAGGTTGGCATCGACACAGCGTTCCAACTGCTCAAGAACAGACAAAAAGGACGGACAACATGAAGACGGCTTGGTATCTTGGACACAAGGCAGAAGATGTTGGGTCTTGCGCCATTCTGGTGGGCGATCCCGAACGTGTTGAACGCATTGTTGCCTTGCTGGACGATCCGGTTTACTTGCCCGTCAGTCGTGGTCTGAAAACCGTGACAGGCACATACAATGGCACCCGTGTCAGTGTTGCCGCCTTTGGCATGGGTGCGCCGATTGCGACAATTGTGATGCATGAGCTGGCATATTTGGGGCTGACGCGGTTTGTACGAATTGGCACGGCGATGCACTTCCCGCCTGCCCGTCCGGGTGACTTTGTGATCAGCAATTCGGCCTTGGTATTCGAGGGCACATCGCCCTCATACGCAACCCATGAAGGGTCGCCATCTGCCGATGCCAAACTGGTTGGTGACCTACAAAAAGCCGCCGCGCAGAATGGCGCGGACTCAATTGCGGGCCTCTTTGCAACCTTTGATGCGTTCTACCGTGACATGTTTGGTATTGATCCCGCTGGCGAGGCCAAAGTCGCGCAAACCCGCAAGATGCTGCATGAACGCAATGTGCTGGCCACCGATATGGAAACCTCTGCTCTGCTCACAGCAGGTGAAGCCCTGGGCGTTGCCTGTGCCACGCTGTGCCTTGGGACAGTTGACGGCATTTCTCAGCAAAAACTGGCCGCAGAACCTTTGGCGAAGGGTGAAAAACTGATGTTCCGCATCGCATTGGATGCCATCACAATGAAGGGAAACCAGACATGAGCGACATTCCGAACCTCTATTTCTCCAGCCTGATCAGTCGGCTTCAAAAGGTACAGGACACCCAAGGAGATGCCATAAACGCCGCCGCCGAGATTTGCGCAAAGGCGATACTGGACGACAAGCTGGTGTTCACCTTTGGCACAGGCCACGGATCGTTTGCGGCGATGGAGATGTATCCACGCACGGGGACGGTCACGGGCTTCCGCCCCATCGTCGAAAGCTCGATGATCTCTTTCCACCGCGTAATCGGTGACGGCGGTGCGCGCCAGTATCGTTTCATTCATTCCCAAGAAGGTTACGGTGATGCAATTCTTGCTTCACATGACACGCTTGCGGGTGACGTGATGTTGATTTTCTCACATTCCGGTTTGAACGCTGTCACGCTGGACATTGCTGTCGGGGCCAAGGCCAAGGGCATGAAGTTGATCGGGGTCACGTCACTGCCTCACTCTTCCGTCACGCCCTCGCGTCATAGCAGCGGCAAACGCCTGTTTGAAATCGCGGATGTTGTCATTGATACCGGTATTCCTGTTGGCGATGCCGAGATTGAGATCGACAACATGACGGGCAAAACCGGAGCGACCTCAACCTCGATTGCGATCGCCATCGGGCATGCCATCAACTCTGCCACCGCTGCGCATATTGTCGCCGCCGGAGGCGATCCGTTTCTGATGCAAAGCCCCAATACCACAGACAAAGAGGCCGCAACGATACAGAACAACAAGAACTACGCCGAACTGACCCGGCGTCTGAAACTTAGGTGATCCCCATGGACAACAATCGCGGATTTTTTATCAATGGTGCTTGGGTCAAGCCAAGTGGCTGTGACCAGCATATCATCCTCAATCCAGCAACTGGCGAGCGGGTCGGATCGACCTTGTTAGCGGACAGGGTTATCGTCGATCAGGCGGTGGATGTGGCCGAACAAGCCTTTCCCGCCTTTGCCCGGATGAGCGCAAATGAACGGGCCGACATCCTGTTTCGTGCCGCAGCACTGATTGACGAACGAACGTCCGAAATGGCGCTTTTGTTGACACGCGAACAAGGCAAACCGGTCTCTGACAACGTCAAGGAAATCAGTTTTGGTGCCGAAGTGCTGCGGTACTATGCCGAACAGGGCAAACGCATCTGGGGGTCAATCCGTCCTGCGTCCTCGCCCGACATCCGCAATCTGGTCAGCTCTTATCCCGTGGGTGTGGCGGCGGCGATTGTGCCGTGGAACTACCCCGTAGATTTGTATTGTTGGAAGATCGGCCCCGCATTGGCCGTTGGCTGCCCGATTGTGATGAAATCGCCGCATGAAACGCCGCTTGCCATCGCGATGGTTGTGGATTGCTTGCACGAGGCGGGTTTGCCCGCTGGCTGTATCGCGGACATTCCCGGGTTGGGGCCTGTTGCCGGCGCGGCCTTAGCCGAGCATCCAAAGGTAAGGGTGATCTCTGCCACGGCATCTGTACCCGCAGGTCAAGCGATCCTGCGCGCCGCGGCCGGAAACCTGAAACGCACCTGTCTGGAATTGGGCGGCCATGCGCCGTTTATTGTGACAGGAGATGCCGATCTGGAAGAAGCCGCCAAAGCTGCGCACCGCCGTTCCTATTCCAACATGGGGCAAATCTGCATTACTGTGAACCGTATTCTGGTGGACCGCCGTGTGCACCGCGCGTTTGCGGGATTAATGGCCGATCTTGCCGATGCAACAGTAATTGGTGACGGGACAGACCCCGCAATCGGCTATGGTCCGGTACTTAATCCATCGGTCATTACGCGAACCGAAGCGCATGTGCGGGACGCTATCAGCAAAGGTGGGCAGTTGATTGCTGGAGGGCATCGGCCAACGGGGGCAGAATTTGCGCAGGGGCATTTCTTTCGCCCAACCGTGATCGACAACGCACCCTTAAACTGTTTGCCGATGACCGAAGAGAGCTTTGGACCCATCGCGGCCATTGCTGCCTATGATACCGAAGACGAGATGCTGCACATTGCCAACAGCCTCGATTTTGGCTTGGCCGCTTACATCTACGGTCAGGATCTGGAGCGCATCTGGGGGCTGGCAGAACAGTTGGACTTTGGCGCTGTTGGTGTGAACGTAAACGACACCAGCGATCTTCAGGCCCCCTTTGGCGGCTGGAAGATGAGCGGTCTGGGTCGCGAACTTGGGCCGGAAGGGTTGGATACATACCTTGAAACCAAACATCTCAAAATGCGGGTACGTCGCCGCGCTTTGATAGGGGTCTGCTCCGGCTGAGTGCTAAATCCTACGCTAAGGGCTTAAAACACGCTTTCCATAGTCTCTCAGATTTCCGTTTGGATCGACGTATCTGTATAGAGTGACGGGTTTCACGCCCAGT
>Ga0115564_10004724_pt1 | contig 11003 bp, 8 predicted proteins | sample COGITO_mtgs_1105_7_FD_88680 | JGI IMG/M metagenome (GOLD analysis project Ga0115564, IMG submission 88680) | Pelagic marine microbial communities from North Sea - COGITO_mtgs_110523 | ecosystem: Environmental > Aquatic > Marine > Epipelagic | place: Germany:Helgoland, sampling site Kabeltonne... | reverse complement strand
TGTTGAGTTAATTCTTTTTTTAGTTTATCTAATTTTAAATTTAGCTTATAAACTTCAGAATTTTTTTGATCTTCACTCATAAATTTAGACTTCATCTCATTTAGTTTATTTTGAGACTCTTCTTCTTTAAGACCTTGTTTAATTAATTGAGTTTTAATTTTTTCAAAAAATATTTTTTCGTTTTCTGAACTAATTTTATTAACTGAGAAATATTCTTTAAAAATATTTTCCAACCCTACTAATTCTCCATTGAATTTTTCAAGATCTTGGATTAATTTATTTTGTTTTATTTCAGATTTTTTATTTTCTTTTGTTTTTATGTTTTTGTTTTGTGAAATTTTTTGAAAAAATATATCACAACTATTTTTAAAATTTTTCCAATTTTTTTCATTTGCCTTGTATGGAACAGGCTTGATTAATTTCCATTGTTTTTGAATTGAAATAACATTTTGTCTTTCTTTTTCTAAATCATCTTTTGAAGAAATTTTTATAATTTCATCAATCAATGTGTCTTGTTTTTTAAGATTTTCAGAATAAACTTTTTTAATTTTTTTAAAAAATATATTTTTCGTTGAGTAAAATTCTCTAATTACTTTTTTATAATTATTCCAAAATGTTTTTTTTAATTTTCTAGGAATTGGACCTGTGTGTTCAATATTTTTTTTAATTGAATCAAAAATTTTAATTTTTTCTTGCCAATCTTTTATTGATTTAGACTCTGTTTGATGTAAACTTTCAATTTCTTTTATTAAACTTTCTTTTGTATTAAAATTTGTACTTAATATAGCGTCTTTATTTAATTCAAATTCTTTTCTTTTTTTAAATAATTTTTCTTCAATGCTTTTTATTTCTTTTTCTAATTTTTCTTTATTTTCTTTTTTTACTGGACCTAATTCGAATTTCCATCTTTTTTTAAGCCTTTCAAAATCTCTGGAAGCTTTATATTGATCATTATTATTAATTAATTTTTTTGCGTTAAAAATAATTTTTTCTTTTTCTTTTAAATTATGTTCCAAATCAATTTCTTTGAATTTTCTGTTTAAATGTAAATAATCATAGAAATTTTTTATGTGGTGTTGAAAATTGTTCCAAAGTATTAAATTTTGTGATCTTGGCACATTTCCAATTTTAAACCAAGAATTTTGTAATTTTTTAAACTCTTTATATTTGTCATTTATTGATCCATCAATAATCAACAGTTCTTTCAATTTTTCAATTAAAAGTTTTTTTTCTGTCAAATTATCATCCAAATTTTTTTGATTTGTTTTCAAAGAATTCAATTTTTTTTTATTTAAGGTACCTTTTTTTATTTAACTATTCCAAATCTTCCAGCTTTCATTAGCTTGATTTTCTAACATTTTTTTTCCATTAATAATTGTTGCTCCCTTTTTTTCACTTTCGTTTAAAAATTTTGTTTTTATAGGATTATAAATTAAATCATAGCATAAGTGATTCGTTGTTATAAAGTCATAAGGTATTTTAGGATATTCTTTGATTTTAGGAAAAGTTCCTAAAGGCGTGCAATTAATTATGATAGTGTTTTCTTTAATTATTTTTTCATTTAAATCTTCATATAGAATTAAACCTTTTGTTTTTTTTCTTGAAACTATAGTTGATTTTATTCCCATTAAGTTCAGACCATATATAATTGCTTTTGAAGCTCCTCCCGTTCCTAAAACTAGAGCTTTTTTTTGATTAGATATTAAGTCTTTTATTGAACTTATAAATCCCAAATAATCAGTATTGTAACCTTTAATTATTTTTTTATCGTTAATTTTTATTGTGTTAATTGCTCCAATTTTTTTTGCAATTGGATCAATTTCATGTAAAAAATCTATTATTACTTTTTTATAAGGAATTGTCACATTAAATCCTTTTATTGAATCATCTTTTATTATAGAAACTAATTCCTTTATAGAATTTAAATCATAATTTTCATAAGAGTAACCTTTTATGTTTTCATTTTTAAACTTATCGTTAAAAAATTTTTTTGAAAATGAATAATTAATATTCTTTCCTATTAATCCGTATTTTGTTTTTTTTTCTAACATACATGTTTATACTTAATACCGTTATTAATCCAATACAAATCCATATTATAGATATGACATTTCTTATTTCTGTCAATTTTGGAAGCGATATACCTAAATTATGATTTAATAATGATTTTTCAACAACATGGTTCCATGGCCATAATATTATTAACGATCCAAATACAAAACCAATTATAAATTCATTTACTGTTTCTTCATATTTTTTTATTAGATAACTCAGAAAATTAGAGAGTAAAATTAGTCCTGAAATAGACCCTAAAGTAAATACTAAAACAATTTTTAAAAGTTCAAAATCGTGTGAAAGATTAGATTCAACACCCAAAGAAATAAGTATTGAATTATACAGCGAATTTACTGAGTCAATTAATAAAAGTTTATAGTTGCCTAATAATATTAGTAAAAATGAACCAGAAAGTCCAGGAATAATCATGCCGCTTACACTTATAAACCCACAAAAGAAAATAAACAGTGTATTTTTATTTTCTTCAATTGGATCAGAAAAGCTAATTAATAATCCTAAAATAAGTCCTGAAATTATTGTGATAAAAGAATTAAAATTCCAAATTTTTAAATTTTGAATTAAAATAAAATTTGATGCTAATATCATTCCAAAAAAAGCTGACCAAACAAATAGCTCATAACTATTAAATAAAAGATCTAATAATTTTGAAGTGGTAAAATAACTAATCACAATTCCGGATAGTATAATAAATAAAAACAATCCATTATAGTTTTTATTTATTTTAGAAATTTTTAATCTAAAGATTAATGGAATTATTTTGAAATTGATTTTTTTTAAGGAGTTTATCATTTCTATGTAAAACCCTGTTAAAAGTGCAACTAGACCCCCAGAAACACCAGGTAACTTATTTACAGTACCCATTAAGATGCTTTTAATCAGTAGAATTATATAGAACGTATTATTCCTTTTTTTCATTTTTATTTGAAATAAATTCTAAAAGTAGAACTAATATGATTCCTATTATGAAAAATAATATTCCTTCATTAAATTCTGAATTATTAAAGTAATTTTCAGGAATATATAATTCATCTAAAAAAAAACTAGAATCATTATTTTTTTTCCAAGGCCATAATGTGGGTAGTGATCCAATCATAAAGCCAATTAGGCAAAAAAGTGTATTATTTTTATAATTTTTGTATGACCATGATAATAATTTAGAAAATAATTTGACACTCAATAGAGCTCCTAAAGCAAACGAAATGAAATTTAAAAAATAATCTGAATTTAATTTGCTAACTTCTTTTAGTGTTGTTAACATAGTTTCATAAGCACCCAATAAAACTAAAATATAAGCTCCTGATAAACCTGGAAGAAGCATAGCAGTTATACTAACCATTCCACAAAAAAATAAATACAAAGAATTAACCTCAATCTTACCAGAACTTAGTGTTTGAATGTAAAGAGCTATAAATATTCCAATAATTAAAAAATAAAGTTGAAATGGAATAAAGTATTTTGAATTTCTGAAATTTAATTTAGATGTAGTTTTGAACAAAAAAATGATACTTGAAGAAATTAATCCAAGAAACAAAGACCAAAGAGCTACAGGGTGATCCTTTAATAATATTAAGATAAAATGGCTTAGTATTACAATACTTAATAAAATTCCAAAGCCCAAAAAGAAAAGAAAATTTAAATTATAAGTTTTCCAAACTATTTTAATTTTTCCATTTTTTAATTCTTTTAAAATTTTAAAATCAAATTTATTTATAGTTTTTAGCAATTCTTCGTAAACTCCAGTAATTATAGCAATAGTCCCGCCAGAAACACCAGGAACTATATCAGCAATGCCCATACACATTCCTTTTATTAGAATAATAAAATTTGAAAAAAAAGTCTTTTTCATTGCAATGAAATTAAGATAATTTACTTAAAATTTAATTTACATTCATGTTTTTAAAGACATTAAGTTGTGGAATAGTTGGGAAAATGTCTTTGAAATAATCATAAATTGCAGGATTATGAAAATAAGCTTCTTTTAAATTGAAATTAGCTTTAATTTTTTCATTAGAGTTGTTAAGAATTACATAACTAATATATTTTTTTTCACTTAATAATGAATTTGGAAGAGCATCTATTTTAATCAAAAATTCATTAGACAAAGATTCGTTAACAGGAATTTGAGTTAATGTTTTGGTTAAAAATATTAAAGTACTAAGATTTAAGTTTCCCAAAGATAAAATCTCTTTAAATGAAATCTCAACCTCTTCATTGTTATTTAAATCTAGATTTATTTTACAATATAATTCCCAGTACTTTATATTTTCTGAATCAATTTCAATTGCTTTAATCAAGTGATTTTTAGCTTCTATATAATCTTTTCGTTTATAATAATTTGTGGCTAACGACATCCAAGCACTGTCGTGAACAGGGTCTTCAGTAACAGTCTTATTATAGTATGAAATTGCTAATTCGATATTGCCCAATTTATTGTGACAACAAGCTATTCGATACAAAGCAAAAGGATTTGGTTCGTCAATTTTAGTAACAATTTCGTATTGTTCTATTGCTTGATTTATTTTATTAAGTTTTTCAAGAACTTTACCCATCTCTAAATAGGCTCCTACAAAAGAGTCGTCTGAAATAATAGCAAAATCAAACGCAGTTAAGGCTTCTTTAAAAAGTTCTTTTTTTAAATATTGTTTACCAAGTTGATGCCATGCAACTTCGCAATATGGATTTTCTTCTAAAAAATCATTTAAATAATTAATAGTGTCATCAGTATTTCCAAGGGCATCAAAACAATAGAGTAAATTATTTAAAACTGCATAATCTAACTGATAATCTTTAATGTATTTTTTAAACTTTTCTTTTGCATTTTCAAAATCGTCAATAAAAAGATATTCTTTGCCTATCATAATCAATGCATCGCTATAAAATTCACAATCTTTATTAATTTTTTTTAGAAGATTAATAGATTTAGAATGTTTTTTTCTTTTAGATAGAATTCTAGATTTTTGAATTATTATTTCAGAATTATTTCTATCGAGTTCATATAATGAATTAATTATTTTTTCTGCTTCTTCAATTTTATTTTCAAATATCAAAGCTTCAACTTTTAAAAGTAAAATGGATGTATTATTTGGGTACTGTTCAACTGCCATCTTTATAGCTTTACTAGCCATTGAGCTGTTGCCAGATTCCAGGTAATAAATTATAATTGATTCAAATTCATCAGTATCAAAAAATAAAAATTTATTACTTTTTATCATTGATTCAAATTTTATGATTGAATCAGAAAAAAAATCTTGAAAATTATCTTTCATTCAATTGTAAAGATATCATCAGATTTATTTTATTTATTAAAAAAAAAAAATTCTTTTTAACAAATTAATGAACAGATTTATTTAATTCGTCAAGTACTTGTATAATAATTTTACACCCTTTTTTTATCTCATCATTACTTATGGTTAGAGGAGGTGTAATTCTGACAGCTTTAGTTTCAAATAGTAAATAAAATAGAATCAATCCCTTTTCTAAACTTTTGGAAACAAGCTTAAAAGATGAATTGTTCTCTTTCAAAATTATTGCCAGCATTAATCCTCTTCCTCTTATTTCGTCAATTAGTTCATGTTTTAAATATTTTCTAAATAATTTTTCCTTTTGATTAACTGTATTCATTATTCCAGAACTTAAAGTTTCTTTAAGGTTAGCATAAGCAGCAGCAGATATTACTGGATGACCACCAAACGTAGTAATATGTCCTAGTATTGGATTTTTTTTGAAAAGACTCATATTCTCAAAACTTGATGATAAAGCTCCAATTGGAAATCCTCCACCTAATCCTTTTCCATAAACTAAAATATCCGGAATTATTCCATAATGTTCAAAAGCAAATAACTTTCCTGTTCTTCCAATTCCAGGTTGTATTTCATCCAGTATTAATAGAGCACCTACTTTTTCGCATTGATTTTTTATTTTTTTTAAATAGTTTTTTGAAGGTGTTATAAAACCAGCTCCACCTTGAATTGTTTCAAGAATTACTGCTGTTGTTTTACTATTAATTAGTTGAATATCACTTTCATTATTAAACTCAATGAAATTAACATTTGGAAGAAGAGGTCTGTATGCTCTTTTTCTTTCTTCAAAGCCCATAATACTCATTGCCCCTTGAGTATTTCCGTGATAACTGTTTTTTGCAGCAATAAACTCACTTCTTCCTGTTACTCTTTTAGCTAATTTCATGGCAGCTTCCATTGCTTCTGTACCTGAATTTGTTAAATAAGTATTTGATAAAGAATTTGGCAGGTTGTTGGAAATCAGTTCACATAATTTTACCGTTGGTTCTTGAATAAACTCTCCATAAACCATTACATGCCAATATTTTTCAATTTGATCTAAAACAGCTTCTTTTATTTTATTGTTTTTATGACCTAGGTTAGTTGATGAAACACCTGCAACAAAATCTAAATATTTTTTATTATTTGTGTCATATATATATGATCCTTCAGCTCTTAAAACTTTTAAGCTCATGGGATTATTAGTCGTTTGTGATTGATATTTTAAAAATTTATCTTTCAAATTAATTATTAATTAGATTTTCTTTATTCAAAATCTTTTCATCAATTCTCCAATTAAAACCATTTAAAATTTTTTGATTTATTTCAAGTTCTTTTTCAGGATATACTTTACCCTCAGGATTAGTATAAAAAATTATTTCATCAATCTTATTATTATTAATGGTCATTAAAATTGAACTGCAAATTGCTTTATCTATTCCTATTAATTCTTTACTTTCTTCGTCATATAAATAATAGATCATTTCAGTATTTCTGTCTAGTCTTATTTTTTCTAATTCATCATCCTTAAATTTTCCAAATAAATCAATTCCTTTTATTTGATTATAGTTGTCAATTCCAAAACTATCTTTTTCAATAACAAAAGCATTGTTTAATATTTTTAATGAATCAAGTCGATTAGTATTTATATTTCTAATTATGTGTATTTCATCTCCTGACATTTGACTTTCTCCGTTCCAAATTACAGGATTTTTTTTTGAAATTTCTTTACTAGTTAATATTTGTTGCTCTCTTTTAGAGAGTTTATTACGTAGGAGTTTAATTAATCCATTTTTTTGATTCATTATGAACTTGTCTGATTTACCACTCATGTTATTTTTAAAGAATTTCACATGATATCTACCTTTAATAATTCTGTTTTCATCTGGACCAACAGCAAATAGAGTATCGGCTTTAATAAATAAGGAATCTTTTTCTAAAAGTTTAATAGCATATGAATTTTTTGTGATCATAGCAGAGTCTAATTTTTTGAAAATTTCTGCAAAATCTCCTTTAATAATTGTTTTATTTATAGTGTCTATTATTGTAACATTATTTTTCCCAGATGCATATTTTTTTAAATCATCAAATTTTAAACTATCACCTTTTAATATTCTATTGCTATATTCGATTTTTGCTTTTGTATTAAAAAATCCTTTTTTCTTTTTTGTGTTGTAAAATCCATTTTCACTAAAAATTCTATAATCTTGTCCAGTAATTACAGTTGGACCATAAAAAAAAACTTTTTCGGAATCGCTGTAATAATCTAGTTTAATAGATTTTATATCGCTATCGTCATTATAAACGTTAACTCTTTTATTAAATTCATATTTTGAATTTTCTAAAAAATATTTTCCTTCAGTGCTTTTTATGGTATTAGTTGAATCTTTTATTATCCCTCCCTTTTCAAAATATATTTCTTTTAAATCTCTGTCGTGATATAATATCTGAGTTTTTAATGTGGTATTATTGTTTTTAAAAATTACATTTTTTTCTGCAATAATCTTTCTACTATTTCCATCGTATTCTAATTTTTCACTATATAGTTCAATACTATCTCCTTGTTTAACTACAACATCTCCTCTTGCTTTGAATGAATTGTTTTTTTTGTAGAATAGTGCATAATTAGACCAAATATCCATTCCATCATGTAAAAGATGAACTCTTATGTCGTTGTTTTTTTTTAAAATATTTGCTCCTGGAAGGTCTAATTCATTTTTATCAAATGAGCCGGCTTCTATTATTTGAATAATCTTTTTTTCTTGAGATAAAAGAACATTAAATAGTAATATTAAAATTATTGATAATCTAAGTTTCAAATTTTTTTAACGAATTATTGTTTGAGTTCTGTCAGGACCAACTGAAATAATTGCAATTGGAACCTGTAATTCATTTTCTATGTAGGAAACATAATCCATAAATGTTTTAGGAAATGAATTCTCTTTTTTTATTTTACTTATATCCTCTTCCCAACCTTTAAATTCTGTATAGATTGGTTTTAATTTTTTTGAATCAACAGAATAAGGAAAATGATTAATTTTCTTTCCGTTATATTCATAGGAAGTACAAATTTTAATGTTTTTAAATCCGGATAGTACGTCTCCTTTCATCATCATTAATTTAGTTACTCCATTCACTTTAACTGCATATTTCAATGCTACCAAATCCAACCATCCGCATCTTCTTGGTCTTCCAGTTGTTGCACCAAATTCATTACCAACTTTACTCATTCTTTTTGCGTTATCATCAAAAAGTTCAGTTGGAAATGGACCGCTTCCAACTCTTGTAGTGTATGCCTTAAAAATTCCAAATACATCTTTTATTTTATTTGGGGGGACTCCTAATCCTGTACATGCCCCAGCTGCAGTTGTGTTTGATGAAGTTACAAATGGATAAGTTCCAAAATCAATATCAAGAAGCGAACCCTGAGCACCTTCAGCTAATATACTTTTATTATTGTCTAGTTCATTAAAAATATAGTTTTCACTATCAATAAACGGGATAGATTTTATATTCTCAATTGCGCTAAAAAAGTCTTCTTCAAGCTCAGCTAAATTATATTGTAAATCAACATTATAACTTTTAATCATTGATTCATGTTTGTTAGCTAATTTCCTGTACTTATTAAGGAATTCCGGAAGTTCAATATCCCCAATTCTAATGCCATTTCTTCCAGTTTTGTCCATATAAGTAGGTCCAATTCCTTTGAGTGTTGACCCAATTTTTGATTTTCCCTTTGAAAGTTCAGATGCCGCGTCAAGAAGTCTGTGTGTAGGTAAAATTAAATGTGCTTTTCTTGAAATGCACAAACTTTTTGAAAAATCAATATTAAAAGGCTTTAATTTTTCAATTTCTTTTTCAAAAATGACAGGATCAATAACTACACCGTTTCCAATTAAATTCATAGATTCTTGATGAAATATTCCAGAAGGTATAGTGTGTAACACATGTTTTATTCCGTCAAACTCCAAAGTATGTCCTGCATTAGGTCCACCTTGAAATCGTGCAATAATATCATAGTTCTTGGTCAATACATCAACTATTTTTCCTTTGCCTTCATCTCCCCACTGTAAACCAAGTAATAAATCAACTTTCATATTTTATTTTTAATTTTTTTCCCATAAAAATACAAGGAGTGATTGTTAATCTCAACTCCAAAAATTTCTTCAATATTTTTTTTAATACTTTGAATTCTAGGATCACAAAACTCAATAACTTCTCCTGTGTCAGTTAAAATTATATGGTCATGCTGATGATCAAAATAGGATTTTTCATATTGAGCTTGATTCGAACTGAATTGATGTTTTCGTACAAGCTTACATTCCAAAAGAAGCTCTATGGTATTATATAATGTTGCTCTACTGACTCTATAATTTTTATTTTTCATCATAACATACAGAGATTCAATGTCGAAATGTTCTGAAGAGTTGTAGATTTCACTAAGAATTGCGAAACGTTCAGGTGTTTTTCTATGACTTTTATTGTCTAGAAATTTAGTAAAAACTTCTTTCACTATTTTCTGATTCTTTTCTTTATTCATAAAGTAAAATTAGGTTAAAAATTGATAATTCACTATTCTCTTATGACCTTTTCAATACCATTTATTTTTTTTAATCTTTTAATTAAATCATTTAAAATAATTTTTGTCCTTACTTTTAAAGTGATTTTTCCTCTAAAAATATTATCTACTGTATCAAAACTCATTTTTTTGATATTTATGTTTAATGTGTTTGATATTAATTTAGTTATTTCATTTACAATTCCAAGATTATCAATTCCAGAAATTCTAATTGTTGAGCTGTATTCTGATAATGAAGAATCAATCCACTTAGATTTTAAAATTCTGTATGCAAATTTTGACTGAAGGCCAAGAGCGTTTGAACATGTTTTTTTATGAATTTTTATTCCTTCGTTAATAGTCACGAATCCAAAGATTTCGTCACCTGGAATTGCATTACAGCATTTTGCTAAGGTATATTCAAGTTTATCTTCCTCATTCCCGAAAACAATCAGATCAAAATTATTTGTAATTTCTTTTTCAACTTGATTGAATTTACTAGGTTTTCTTGATATTCTTTTTCTAAAAAAATTTATTAATCTGTTGTTGTAATTAGCAAATTTTTTGAGTTCATTATTATCAATTTTTCCAATTCCAACTCTATAAAATAAATCTAAACTAGTTTTTAACTTCAAGAAGTTACCTAAATCATTAATAGTTTTTTCATCAAATTTTATTTTTAATTGTTTCAGTTTTCTTCTTAATATTTCTTTTCCGTCTTCAGCTAGTAACTTTTTTTCTTCTTTTAATGCAGTTCTAATTTTAGCTTTCGCTCTGGATGTTTTTACGTAATCTAGCCAATTTGAAGATGGTTTTGTATTTTCTGATTTAATTATTTCAATTTGATCACCACTATTAAGAACATGACTTAATGGGACCATTTTTCCATTAACTTTTACTCCTCTAGTTTTTAATCCTAAACCTGTATGAACGCTAAAAGCAAAATCTAAAGCTGTTGAACCTTTAGCTAACGATTTTAATTCTCCTGCTGGTGTGAAAACAAATATTTCTGTAGAATATAAATTAAGCTTGAAATCCTCTACAAAATCTATTGCATTACTATCAGTGTTTTCTAATACTTCTTGTAATCT
>Ga0115564_10004711_pt1 | contig 11019 bp, 8 predicted proteins | sample COGITO_mtgs_1105_7_FD_88680 | JGI IMG/M metagenome (GOLD analysis project Ga0115564, IMG submission 88680) | Pelagic marine microbial communities from North Sea - COGITO_mtgs_110523 | ecosystem: Environmental > Aquatic > Marine > Epipelagic | place: Germany:Helgoland, sampling site Kabeltonne... | reverse complement strand
CGGAACACATCCGCCTCATCAAGGCTAACATTCAGAAAATCAGCCACAAAAAGCCGCATTTTCTCTTCGATTTGATCAAAAAGCCGTACCTGGGGCGGGTACAGCGTATTGTCGAGATCAAAGATCCAAGTGTCGACATGGGAAAACTGGTCAAAATCCATGCGGCAATTGGTACCAAATAGCGCGGCAGGTTCAATGGCGAAACGCTTGCGAGGCGCGGCCAGCTCGCCCATAGTTGATGCAACGACCGATAAGGAGCCTATTATGTTGGAAACATCTGCATCCCGCCCCGTTCAGGGGGACGCTTATGGATTGATTCTGGAGGCGATTGACGTTGGCATCTATAAGCCCGGCAGCCGCTTGGTGGAAAGTGAATTGGCCGAGCGTTTCGGCGTATCGCGCACACCGATCCGCGAGGCGCTGCAAAGGCTGGAGACCCAGAGCCTTTTGACTCGTGACGGCCGGAGTTTGATTGTCGCCTCTCTTGATCATAATCAAATGGCGGAACTTTACGTGGTGCGCACAGAGCTTGAGGGGCTGGCGGCGCGTTTGGCGGCGCAACATGCGTCGGTTGAAGAGGTAAATGTGCTGCAACAAATGATTGATGCGGACCGTGAGCGGGTAACGGATGCCGCAGCTTTGGCACGGTCCAATAAGAGATTTCACAAGCAATTGCATTTGGCGTCTCACAATCGGTTTTTGGTGCAACAGCTGGATTTGGTTTATCGCTCTATGGCGCTTCTGGCGACGACCTCCCTGGCTGTCGAGGGCCGGGGGCCCATGGCCCTAGATGAGCATCAGGCGATTGTTTCGGCAATTTCGGAGCGAGATGGGCCGGCGGCCTATGAGGCGGTGAAACGGCATTTGAGTGAAGCCTTTGTCACACGTCTGAAACATGATGCTGGTGCTCAGGCCTGGTGAGGGGCTTGGGTGGAGCGGAGGCAAGCGACACCCCATGGGCGGTTTTGTCCTAATAAAAGGGTTTGTAGAGTAGTTCGAGGAAGCCTTTATAGGCGGCCATAGATCCGAGCGGGAAGTAGAAATGCAGGCTTGGCACCCATTTGAGCAAATGGCGGTGCTTGGTCTGATTACAAGACAGCATACCAACGATGATGTTGATGACTTCGGACATCAAATAAATTCCGCCCAGGGTGTAAAAACCCCAGCTCGGGATGAAGCCCGTTAAGGGATGCGGCAGAGCGAAAAAGGCCAGCCAGAACGTCCAAAGCAAGGGTGCCAACAAAAACTGTGACAGCGTGCCTGCGAAGAGCAATTGCACGCCGAAAAACTGCCAAAGACCCAAGTCCCGCAAGAGGGTTTTCGGCGCGCGCATGTGGACCGCCCAAGTGACCGCATAGCCTTTGAGCCAGCGGCTGCGCTGGCGCACCCACGGCCAACCGCCACAATTGGCCTCTTCGAGGGTCACGGTGGGCAGGAGCTCTGTGTGATAGCCAAAACGTGTGAGGCGTATGCCGATATCCGCGTCTTCCGTGACATTATGCGCGTCCCAACCGCCGAGCTCTTCTAGGATATGCCGGCGGAAAAATAGGGTTGTTCCACCAAGTGGCACGGGAAGTTTGAGCCGCGCAAGGCCCGGCAGCACGATGCGAAACCAGGTTGCGTATTCAATGGTGAAACAGCGTGATAGCCAATTGGTGCGGGAATTGTAAAAATCTAATGTGCCTTGCACGCAGGCCAGTTTTTCGTCGCTTTCCGCAAAACGTCGGGCTACTTTGCGCAGCTGATCAGGTTCGGGCGCGTCTTCGGCATCATAGACGCCGATGATCGATCCTCGGCAGTGATCCAAGGCATAGTTGAGCGCCCGCGGCTTGGTTTTGATGGTCCCCCTTGGCACATCAATGGCGGTGATCCACGGTGGGAGTTTTGTACCTGCGAGGGTCTTGGCTGTGGTGATGTCATCGCGCTCCATCACCAAAATCACCTGGAGTAGATTTTTCGGATAGTCGAGTTGCCGCAGATGCGTGAGCAGATGACTTACGATAGCGCTCTCTTTGAGCAGGGGCACCATGATGGATATTTTGGGCAGGGCCGTATCCGTTGCGCGGTTTTTGTATTTGAAACTGGCCAGCGCCCCGAGATGTAAAAATAGGATCGCCGTGGTGAGTTTCAGAGCCATATTGGCGATCAACGTCAGTGTGCCCCATAGGGCGAAGACCAAAAATGTAATCGCTGGTGCGAAGGTGCTGGTCAGGGCGACAAGCGCAACCAAGCTCCACAGGGCAATATGTAAGACCTTGAAGTTCAAATCGCGGCAGCTTTCGCGCGCGTCGACTCGGTGCTCTGCCCGTTGGATCAGCGCGGCTTCTTCGGTCTTGGTGATGTAGGATCTCATTTGATCAGGGCAGGCAAAAGCCCGGCGCAGTGGGCCAAATGTTTGACGTAAATAGGTTTGGTTTTGGTCAAAATGTTCCGGTCGATCGGTCAAGATGACTGTCACATCTGAGCTCAGGCGCCAAGGCAACACGCCCATCTGCAGGGCCGTGGCCGGCCCAAGGATTTTGAGCAAATCCGGGTTTGGTGGGAAATGGGTGAGGTCGATATACCCCTCGCCCAATCGTTCCGCTTGCAATTGGGCCAAGCGGGTTGCCTCTATGAGGCCAAGGGAAATTAATGTGTCGCTCTCAGTGGCGTTCCCATCCACGTCGCTGTTCTGCAATTGCAGATAGACCGCGGGCGGCAGCAGGTTCGCCTCAGTCAGGAACTCGAGCAGATCCGGCGGGCCCAAATCTTCCATTTGGGCCGTTGGCGGCGCACCGGTGGGGGGCGAAGCGGTGTTATGATCCAAAGTGAGCAGCCCTCAAACTGCGATTGACTGCGTCAGTTTGCGGGCTGGATGTTAAGGTAAGGTTTAAGACCCTAGGCCGCGCGGGCCTTTTCCATTTCTGCTGCGAAATTTTCAAACAGATAGAAACTGTCTTGGGGCCCTGGGCTGGCTTCAGGGTGATATTGTACCGAGAAGACGGGACGATCCGCCATGCGAATGCCGCAATTGGAGCCATCAAATAGGGAGACATGGGTTTCCACAACACCCTCGGGCAAAGACTGGCTGTCCACGGTAAACCCATGGTTCATTGAGGTGATCTCGACCTTATTGCTCAGCACATCCTTCACAGGGTGGTTCGCGCCATGGTGACCGTGATTCATCTTGATGGTTTTTGCACCCAGTGCCAAAGCCAACATTTGGTGACCCAAGCAAATGCCAAATACGGGAATTGTGCCCTGCGCCAAGACCTCCTGGATCATCGGCACAGCATAGCGCCCAGTGGCGGCAGGATCGCCAGGCCCATTGGACAGGAAAAGCCCATCGGGCTGATGCGCCAAAACCTCTTCCGCGGTGGCTGATGCAGGCAGCACAGTGACATCGCAGCCCACCGAGGCCAAGCAGCGCAAAATATTGCGCTTTGCGCCGTAATCAACGGCCACAACCTTATATTTTGGTGCGTCGTCGACAACATAGCCCTCGGGCCAAGCCCAGCGCTTTTCATTCCATTTGTAGGACTGTGTGCAGCTGACATCCTTGGCCAAGTCCAAACCTTCAAGACCCGCGAAACCTTTGGCTTGCGCCAGAAGGCCGTCGAGATCAAAAATGCCGTCTGGGCTGTGGCAGAGGGCCACATGCGGTGCGCCCTGTTGGCGGATGGCGCGGGTGAGGCGGCGGGTGTCAATGCCTCCGATGGCGACGCGTCCGCGCGCGGCAAGCCAAGGGGCAAGCTCTTCGCGTGCACGCCAGTTTGATGGCTCGGTAGGATTCCATTTCACCACCATGCCGGCGGCGAAAGGATCGGCGGTCTCATCATCTTCTGAGGTGATTCCAGTGTTGCCAATATGCGGGAAGGTGAAGGTCACGATTTGGCCGGCATAGGAGGGGTCTGTCATGATCTCCTGATAGCCCGTCATGGCGGTGTTGAAACACAGTTCAGCAACCGTAGTTCCTGTGGCACCAAAGCCGTGGCCGTAGAAAATGGATCCGTCCGCAAGCACAAGGCAAGCAGTCGGTTTTTGGTTCGATGACATTGTCATGAAAATACCCCTGGCAGATTGCGGTGGTGTTAGTCGTTGGCGCGTCCGGGGTCAAGGGTCCGGCGGCGCCGTTGGCGTTGTAAAACGATTGTTCAGCGGTTATAGATTGTGATCTTAACAGATCGAGGGTGATTAGATCATGAGTTTGCGGGATCGTTTGAGCGTATCGCTGAAAGACGCGATGAAGGCCAAGGATGCAACGCGATTGATGACGCTGCGTCTCATCAATGCGGCGATTAAAGATCGTGACATAGATGCGCGGTCGGAAGGAGTAGATTCCGGGGTCTCTGATCACGATTTATTAGCTATTTTGGGTAAAATGGTGAAACAGCGCCAAGAAAGCGCCCGGGCCTATGAAGAGGGCGGCAGGCTTGAATTGGCGGAAAAAGAATGGGCTGAGATCGTCATCATTGAAGAATTCTTGCCGCGTCAATTAAGTGAGCAAGAGGTTGAACAGGCCATTGCAGATGCTATCGCAGCCTCTGGCGCGAATTCGATTCGCGATATGGGCAAGGTGATGGGTGCTTTGAAATCCAAATACACAGGCCAGCTTGATTTTGGGAAAGTTGGTGGCATGGTAAAAGCGCAGCTGAGCTGATTGGGCTTTTGCTGCCGCGCGGGCGCAGCCTGCGTTTCTGTATCAGCCGTGCCGAGCCGCGTTTAGAAACGCCAATTGCAAATCCGTGGCCAAAACGGGCCGCTCATCTTGCGATAGAAATGCGCCAATTTCCACGACACGTCCACCACCGCGCAGAGTCAGATATTGTGGCACGGGCCCATCGTCTTTGCTGATGTGCACCTCGACCCAATAGGGGTTGGCGCGCCATTCTTGCAACTGGCCATTGGGGTTGATGCGGCGCAGCACGGCCAGATCACTCCAAAGCTCAAACTCTTCGCGTATTTGACCGCGCCGCCAACTGGCTTTGAGGGCCAGCCAAATTGCGCAAAGGGCGCTCCCCAGCGCTGCGGCGATGACCCAAAGCACCGTGTGGCCTAAAAAGGCCAATAGCGGCACAGCCATGAGGACCGCGGTGGCACCGATGAACCCCGCAAACCCTTCCGGGCTCAGCGCATTATGCGCACTGAGGGACAGCCGAAGACCGGGCTGATGATTGGACTGCGCGCTGAGCTGCGTGTGTTCTGGAGAGCTGGACCATTCATAGGGCATATGAAGAACCTAGACCGAAACCCGCGGCCGTTCACTGCGCCATAATGTCATGAGGCACTGCATGAAAAAGGCCCCGGAGATCCGAGGCCTTTTCTATTGCGTTTAGCATATTGCTATCAATGCGCCGAGCTTTTGTCCCAATCTTCCTGTTTTGGAAGAATTTCGAATGTGTGCTCAGGTGGTGGTGATGGGATGGTCCATTCCAACGTATCGGCCCATTCGTTCCATGGGTTGTTCGCGGTGACCCGACGCCCTGCAAAGACGGCATAGGCGATGACGCCGATGAACAACAAAAACGAGGCGAATGAGAGGAACGCGCCCCAGCTTGACCAATAGTTCCAATAAGCAAATGCTTCAGGATAATCGATATAGCGGCGTGGCATACCTTGGCGCCCGAGGAAGTGCTGCGGGAAGAAGGTGATGTTTGTGCCGATAAAGAACATCCAGAAGTGAATTTTGCCAAGGGTTTCATTATACCAACGGCCAGCCATTTTTGGCAGGTAGAAGTAGACCCCTGCGAAAATCCCAAAGGCTGCTGCAATCGCCATCACATAGTGGAAGTGTGCAACCACATAGTATGTGTCGTGATAGGCCCGATCGACCGCGGCTTGCGACAGAACGATGCCGGTCACTCCGCCGACTGTGAACATGAATACAAAACCTGTTGCGAAGAGCATCGGTGTTTTAAATTCAATTGAGCCGCCCCACATTGTGGCGATCCATGAGAAGATCTTTACCCCCGTTGGAACCGCAATGACCATTGTGGCCAACATGAAGTAGGATTGCTGTGTCAGTGACATGCCCACCGTGTACATATGGTGTGCCCAAACAACAAAGCCCAATGCGCCAATTGCGATAATTGCCCAGACCATCGGCAAATAGCCGAAGACAGGTTTCTTCGAGAAGGTTGCAATGACATGGGATATGATGCCGAACGCAGGCAGGATCACGATGTAAACCTCTGGGTGCCCAAAGAACCACAGGATGTGTTGGTAGAGAATTGGATCCCCACCGCCGGCCGGATCAAAGAAGGCCGTTCCGAAGTTGCGGTCGGTCAGCAACATGGTGATTGCGCCGGCCAAAACAGGCAGGGCCAAAAGGATCAGCCATGAGGTCACAAAGATCGACCAAGAGAACAGCGGGACTTTGAACAAAGTCATGCCCGGTGTGCGCATATTCAGGAAAGTCGTGATCATGTTGATCGCGCCTAGGATAGAAGACGCACCCGAGAGGTGGACCGCAAAAATGGCAAAGTCCATAGACATGCCGCCTTCATTTACCGAGAGCGGTGGGTAAAGAACCCAGCCCACACCAGAACCTGCTTGTCCATTCCCGCCTGGGGTGACGACAGACAGCACCGCCATGGTGGTCCCCGCGACATACATCCAGTAAGACAGGTTGTTCATGCGCGGGAAGGCCATATCGGGCGCACCGATTTGCAAAGGCATGAAATAGTTTCCAAATCCACCAAATAGCGCTGGAATCACCACAAAGAACATCATCAAGATCCCGTGACCGGTGATCAAGACATTCCACAGGTGACCGTTGGGCGTACAATCGCCCACGGCTGCGGCGGTGAGCCGCGCGCCTTCCAAGCACATGTACTGAACGCCTGGCTCCATAAGCTCCATCCGCATGTAGACGGTGAAGGCGACGGAAATGAAACCGGCCAAACCGCCGGTCAAAAGGTAAAGGATACCAATATCTTTGTGATTGGTGGACATAAACCAACGTGTGAAGAAACCGCGGTTATCTTCGTGGTCATGTCCGTGTACGGCTGCATCGGCCATCAGGCTCTCCCGTTTATTGACTACCAAAATAGAACCGCCGACTCGCAGCTGTCCCATCTCTTTCTGCCCTAGTCTCTACATTCCACAGGCCCACAGCGCAACGCGGTGAAAGAGGTTTTCTGTGGGTTAAAATGGCGCAGGGGGCAGGCCCCTGCCGCCGGATCGCTTCGCGCCAAATTGCAAGGGCTGATTTTGAGGCGCGCTACGTCGCGGCTTGCTTAGAAAATACCGCATCAAAGCTGCGGCGTAGGGCGAGGTCAACATCGGCGAGGGTGACCGGCAAGCCAAGATCTACAAGGGACGTCACCCCGTGCTCCGCGATGCCACAGGGGACAATGCCGGAAAAATGCTCCAGATCGGGCTCAACATTGATGGAAATTCCATGAAAGCTGATCCATTTGCGCAGGCGGATGCCGATGGCCGCGATTTTATCTTCTGCCAAAGCGCCGCTGGGGTGCAGGGGCTTGTCGGGCCTTGTGACCCACACGCCGACCCGGCCGGGGCGAATTTCACCTGTGACGTTGAACTCAGCCAGGGTTTGGATGACCCAATTTTCCAATTGCTGCACAAAGTTTCGCACATCTCGCCCGCGCTTTCCAACATCGAGCAAAACGTAAACCACCCTCTGACCGGGCCCATGATAGGTGTATTGCCCGCCCCGCTGCGCTTGAAATACGTCAAATCGATCCGGATCGGTAAGATCCTTGGCATTGGCGCTTGTGCCTGCCGTATAAAGCGGCGGGTGTTCCAAAAGCCAAATCGCCTCAGAGGCCTGGCCGGCTAAAATATCCGCAACCCGCGCCTCCATCCAGCGCACGGCGTCTTCATATCCTACTGGATTTTCCGAGGTAATCCATTCGACCATCAAACAATGCCCTTCGCCCGCAAAATCGGCATGTGGCTCCGGCTGACCGGGACATATGCGCCATCTGATAAGATTAGGCGGGCACCGTCCCCCCGGCGCTCGACTTTGTCAATGGCATCGAAGCTGACCCAATGGGACCGGTGCACTTGCGACCCTGGCGTTGGGGCCACTTCTTGCAAGGCGTCAGAAGGAGCGCAGCAGCACAAGGCTGCTGCCGCGGGTCGTTGTGATCCGTGTGTAATGATCTTCGGCGGCGAGATGGTGAATGGCACCGCGCATGTCGAGTGGCAACCGATTGAGCAGCGCCGGGGACGCCGGAGCCTTTGGTGACTGCGTTGGGTCCGCGACCGTGGCAGTCGGTGCTTGGACAATATGGATCAGAACCGTGATGAGCGCCGCCACCGGCCCGGCGGTCACGGCCAGCAAGCGCCAGTTTTCCACCTCCCCAATGTCCCATTCAAGTAACATGATATTCAGCGTATAGGTTGAAAGTGTCACCGCAATGGCCATCGCGCAGGCGGCCATCACTGTGGCGCACCAGCGCTGGCGACACACAGCCATGCAGGCGGCGCTGATTACAAAGCCCAGAGGAAATGTCACAGCGATCATCAGCAGCCAGTACATCAGGGTGAGACCTATCGGGCCCGGGACACGCAAGCCGAAGGGTTGGATGATCGTGACCAAGACCGCGGCCAAGCCAAGTCCAGCGAAGGCTCTGGGGTTTGCTAAAACGCGCCGCATGTCGCGCATCGCCGGTTGCGTTGAGCTGTTTTTCACGAATGCTTCCCAGCGGTTCACGACATTTTCCTTGGAATGTTTTGAGGGCGCGTGATGGATGTTAGTGATTAGAAACAGGAGAGTAAAGATGAGCTTCCAGCCAATTTCTGACGCCGATCCCGTGACAGTGGTGCATATCATCTTTGGGGTCTGCGCCCTCACAGTCGGCCCGATCGCGCTCTATAGTAAAGCACGGGCTGCGCTGCACAGGGCGGCGGGCTACCTTTGGGTCTTTGCGATTGTCCTATTGGCTGGAACGTCCTTTTTTATCGAAGGTCTTGAAATTTTTGGGCGCTTTGGGCCGATTCACTTGCTTTCGGTCTTTGCGCTTTGGTCCGTTTTTGAAGCGATGCGGCAGATCTATCGCGGCAATATCCAGCTGCATCGGCGCATCATGTTGAACCTTTATTGGTATGGGGTGGTGATTGCAGGGGTGTTTAACTTTCTGCCGGGCCGCATCATCAACCGGGCAATATTGGGCGATGCCCGCGCTGAGCTGGGGTATGCTGTGATCATATTGGGGTTGGTCTGCCTCTTGGGCTGGCATCTGAAGGATCGCCGCAAATTTCCGGAGAGTGCCGCGGTGGCGGGACGGCGTTAGTTTTGAGACGGCGCAATTTTCCCTCTTGAGCCTCCGGCAACCCTCGACTATGCAGCGTCAAACCACGCGGTCGTGGCGGAATTGGTAGACGCGCAGCGTTGAGGTCGCTGTGAGGTAACACTCGTGGGGGTTCGAGTCCCCCCGACCGCACCAACATATCTTATCGGCACGGCCATCTTTTGGGCTTCGAGCGGTTGGTGGGTTGGGCAAAGCACTGCTCTGGTCGAATTGGCTGGAGGTTACGGTGCGCGTTAGATCTTATCTATTCGTCTGCGGTCTTAGGTTTGATGTACCGTGAGATTTGTCGCAAAATTGTCTGATTTTTTACAAGTCAGCGGGGCAATACACATCTTAACTTGCCATAAACCTCCCACACTGACATATGTGAAAGGATAACACAGTTAAGAAAGGGAATAATATGTCTAAAATTGGATCCATGCTTCTTGTATGTGCGACCCTCGCTTTGTCCGCATGCTCCGCAACATATGGTGACGGCGGCAGTTCCGCGCGCACGGTTGCAGCTGAACCAACAATGAACAAAATGTAATAAGCCAAGAAGCAAGCACCTGCTTGCCTCTTTAGAACTGCGCATTTTAGCCCGTTTCGGTGGGCTAAAATAGCCAGCACACAGACCAATCCTGTGCGCTGATGCTCATCCTTAGGCGCGAATGCCCCGGTCAGCCATCATCAGGTCGCGTCACGGTTTTACCAGTTACCGATCCGCGATATTTCGACAATAACTCCGCATCCACCTCGGTTCCATCGGCCAAGAAGGGCAATATTCCGCGCCGAAGCGACAGGCCGCGCATGGCTTTTATGTCATCATCTGATTTGGTCACCCTTTGGCTCATCCGCCGGCCCCATTCCGCGAGCTTGCTATAGAGCTGTTCAATTTCTGCGTGGTGCCCATCGCCCTTGGCCAGGTCGATAAACTCGTCAGGATCGGTGTGTAAATCGAACAACATCGGGCGAAAGCCACCTTCCGCATGCATCAGTTTAAAGCGCCCGTCAAAGACCATGAACAGGCGCGCATCTCGGGGCTCTAGACCCAGTTTCACGGCCTGCGGCGTGGCTGAATAGTCATATTCGCTGATCGCAAAGGAGCGCCATTCCGGGCGTTCACCCTGCAGCCAGGGGATCAAGCTTCGGCCCTCAATGATATGATCTGGCAGTTTTCCACCTGCGGCGTCGACAAAGGTTGCGGCCAGATCAATGGATTCCACGAGCGCGTCGCAGGTTGTGCCGCGGGTTGGATCTGCTGCGGCACGTGGGTCATAGATAATCATCGGAATTTTCGCCGATGCGTCATGAAAGAGGTCTTTTTCGCCGAGCCAATGGTCCCCTAAGTAATCCCCGTGATCCGATGTCAGCACGATCATAGTATCCTCAAGGCGGCCTGTGTCTTCGAGATAGGTCAGAAGCCGGCCCAGCTGGTCATCGCATTGTTTGATCAATCCCATATAGGCGGGGATCACCTTCTGGCGGACCTCTTCTTTTTGGAAGGCTTGGGCGATCTTATTGCCCTGATAGGCGCCAAATACTGGATGAGGGTCATCTTGCTCCATCGCGTGGCGCTTGGCTGGCGGCACATGGCTGGCACCATACATATTGTGGTAGGGCGCAGGCACGATATAGGGCCAATGCGGCTTGATATAGCTGACATGGGCCATCCAAGGGGTCGCTTTGTTCCGGGTTTCGATGAACTCGATCGTTTTGCTGGTTAACCAAGGCGTTTCGCTGTGCTCTTCGGCAATATTGGCTGGTTTATCGGCATTTG
>Ga0115564_10004698_pt1 | contig 11031 bp, 8 predicted proteins | sample COGITO_mtgs_1105_7_FD_88680 | JGI IMG/M metagenome (GOLD analysis project Ga0115564, IMG submission 88680) | Pelagic marine microbial communities from North Sea - COGITO_mtgs_110523 | ecosystem: Environmental > Aquatic > Marine > Epipelagic | place: Germany:Helgoland, sampling site Kabeltonne... | reverse complement strand
TTTGCAAAAGTCCTTCGTTCGATTTGCATTTCTAGATGCACCCACGTGGCAATCGTACTGTCAAATATCTGGACTTTAACTTTCAAAAGCATTGAGCAACCGCGGCTTTCCAGTCGTTGGTTTCGTAATCTGTTCCCGTAACCGCATCAAGGTTAATTGGAGCGTTAAGAATGCCGCCTCCAAGAATAACCTTTGCCTTGCTCCAATTATATCTAACATTTGATATAATTTCAGACAGTTTTTTGGCACTGTCGCTTGCTGACGCGGAAATAAATATGCCGTCGAATTGCTTACCTGCACCAATTTGATGAACGCGATCGGCAGTGACATCAATCTCCAGCTTAACACGAGCGCCAACACATCTTAGTGTCTTGCCTAGGATAATTGCACCTAATGTATGTTGTGTTCCTTCTGGAACAATAATTAAAAAACTCAATTTTTTACTAAGGTAATTCATGCCTTCCGGAAGCTCTCGTTCTGAAAGATCGTGCACAGCAATCTGCAGACGACTGGCGCCGAGCGTCATGGCAAAGAAAGACAAGTCATCGTCTTCCCAAGCGAGGCCTAATTGGCGGACGGCCGCGGGTATGATTTCTGAAAATAGGTTAAAGTCCGAAAAGCCCGCAGCTTGTAGCTCTTGAATGGCGAAGGAAACGGCTGTTTTTATCGGATTGAGAGAGGCATCGAACAAGCGTTGGGACGCTTGGCTTGTGCTAATTGTAGGAAACACTGGCGGGCACGCGTCCAGGCTGCCGGCTTGACTTAAACTACTCTTCAAAACCTTAATAGCAACCTGAGCCACCCGGTTGGCTTCATCTCCTATATTCACTAAGTTTGTGTGTTGGTGATGAGTCACAATGACCTTCCAAATACTGCCAGCAGGCCATGATGACCTCAGTTCTTATCAAAGATGACAGAGATGCTCGGGTATCGTGGCCCAAATGTCAATAATTTGTTACATCTTGCAGAAAAACATCCAAAGATCCCGCATACTTTTGGAAAATTTAAAAGAATTAGACAAAATTTCTGACAATAAGTGTAAATCAAAGTTGACAGACTGCGCCGCGCCTGCCAAATTTTGACCAGCCTATTGGCGAATTGGAAAACCGTATGACAATGACCTCGTCACAAAATCTGCAATCGTCTGGCCTTTATACTCAGGACCAGCGCAGTCGGCGTGACACAACGGTTTGGACAACGGTTCAAGGCATTCTTGCGCCTTTGCAATTCCTGGTCTTTTTAATCTCACTCTTCTTGGTGATCAGTTACATGATCACCGGCCTGGGGTATGAGATTATGACCGTCTCAATCATCGCAAAAACCTTGCTGCTTTATATAATAATGATCACTGGTGCGATTTGGGAAAAAGTTGTTTTTGGACAATGGCTCTTTGCACCCGCATTCTTTTGGGAAGACGTGGTCAGTTTTGGCGTCATTGCGCTGCATAGCCTTTATATTTATGGATTAATTCAAGGGACCATCTCTGCTGATACTTTGGTATTGATCATCTTGGCTGCCTATGTCTCCTATGTGATCAATGCTGGGCAGTTCCTGTGGAAACTGCGCGTTGCGCGCCTCCAGATGGAGGGCGCCTCATGACCGAACATATTCCTCCACTGTCCGCCACCGGATGTCGAACTGCTCCGGTGTTGAAGCAGCGTGGTCAGCGCGAAGTGTTTTGCGGCTTGACTGGGATCATTTGGCTGCATCGAAAGATCCAAGATGCCTTCTTTCTTGTTGTTGGATCGCGCACATGCGCGCACCTGTTGCAGTCGGCAGCTGGGGTCATGATTTTTGCTGAGCCACGATTCGGGACAGCGATTCTGGAAGAGGCAGATTTAGCGGGGCTAAAAGACGCACAAGCGGAGTTGGACCGCACGGTTAAAGAGCTTTTGGCCCGGCGCCCAGACATTCGGCAGCTCTTTCTTGTTGGGTCATGTCCTTCTGAGGTCATCAAGCTTGATCTTAACCGAGCCGCCGAGCGATTGACCCAGACCTATGCCCCGAAAGTTCGCGTATTGGAATATTCTGGCTCTGGTATCGAAACGACCTTTACCCAGGGGGAAGATGCCTGTCTGGCAGCCATGGTGCCCGTTTTGCCGAAAACAGATGCGCGGGAATTGATTGTTGTTGGCGCCTTGCCAGATGTGGTGGAAGACCAAATGGTGGCCCTTCTGACCGATCTTGGCATTGGCCCATTGCGTATTTTGCCGGCTCGGACAATCGAAGATGAAATTGCCGTGGGCCCCAATACGGTTTTTGCCCTGACTCAACCGTTCTTGGGCGACACCCATGCGGCGTTAATCCGCCGAGGTGCCCGCCATATAGCGGCCCCATTCCCCTTTGGGGAAGAGGGCACCACAGACTGGTTGTCGGCCATTGCTGAAGAGTTCAATATCTCCCGCGAGGTCTTTGATCGCGTGACTGAGGCGCCCCGCCGCCGGGCTCGGCACGCAATTCGCCAGGCCGCCGCACCGCTCAATGACAAATCCGTGTTCTTCTTTCCCGATAGTCAATTGGAAATTCCTCTGGCGCGTTTCTTGAGCCGGGAATGTGGAATGACCGCGCTAGAAGTTGGCTCGCCCTACATTCACGACGCCTTGCATGGACCGGATTTGGATCTATTGCCCGGAGGTCCTCAAATTTCTGAAGGCCAAGATGTTGATCTGCAGCTGGATCGCTGCCGCGCGGCGCATCCGGATTTGACCGTCTGTGGCTTGGGTTTGGCCAATCCGCTTGAAGCGGAAGGGTTCGCCACCAAATGGGCAATTGAGTTGGTTTTCACGCCCGTGCATTTCTACGAGCAAGCCGGTGATCTTGCCGCTCTGTTCGCCCGACCTCTGCGCCGCAAATCAATTTTGAAGGTGGCCGCAGAATGAAACTCACTGTTTGGACATATGAAGGCCCGCCTCATGTTGGTGCGATGCGTGTCGCCACTGGCATGAAAAAGCTACACTATGTTCTGCACGCGCCTCAGGGCGATACCTATGCCGACCTATTGTTCACGATGATCGAGCGCCGCGATCACCGGCCGCCGGTGACTTATACCACATTTCAGGCGCGGGACTTAGGCGCAGATACGGCGGGCCTGTTCAAACAAGCCTGCCAAGATGCATATGACCGGTTTCAACCAGAGGCCATTATCGTGGGAGCGTCTTGCACGGCTGAACTGATTCAAGACGATCCTGGCGGTCTGGCAGAAACCATGGGACTTTCCGTTCCCGTCATTCCGCTTGAATTGCCGAGTTATCAACGCAAAGAGAACTTTGGCGCGGACGAGACTTTTTTCCAATTGGTCAAACATTTGGCAAAGCCACAAGCCAAAACAGAGCGTGTCAGCTGCAATATTATTGGCCCTACCGCCTTGGGTTTTCGGCATCGGGATGATGTGGCTGAGATAACAAATCTTTTGTTCGAGCTTGGTATTGAGGTGAATATTACCGCACCGATGGGCGCGACACCCAGCGATATTGCGCAGATGGGAAAGGCGCATTTCAATGTGCTACTGTATCCGGAAACCGGTGAGACTGCGGCGCGTTATTGCGAAAAAGAATTTGATCAGCCCTACACGAAAACCGTGCCTATCGGGGCCGGTGCGACGCATGATTTCGTTGCTGAAATCCGTGCTCTCAGCGGAAGTACTGCTCTGCTTGACTGTCAAGGCTTGCGGCAGACTTGGTGGTCGCGCTCGGTGGATAGCACCTATTTGACAGGCAAGAGGGTTTTCATTTTTGGCGATGGTACCCATGTCAAAGCCGCCGCGCGGATTGCGCGGGATGAGATGGGTTTCGAGGTCGCGGGGCTGGGATGCTATAACCGTGAATATGCACGCGATATTCGGACAATCTCAAAAGAGTTTGGGGTCGAAGCCCTGATCACGGATGACTATTTGTTGGTCGAAAAAACCATCGAAGCGCTACAGCCAGAAATGATTTTAGGCACGCAAATGGAGCGCCATATTGGAAAAAGGCTGGGTATTCCTTGCGCAGTTATTTCTGCCCCGGTCCACGTGCAAGATTTTCCTGCGCGCTATTCGCCGCAAATGGGGTTTGAGGGGGCAAATGTAATCTTTGACACTTGGATTCATCCACTGGTGATGGGTCTTGAAGAGCATTTGCTGCATATGTTTCGTGAAGACTTTGAATTCAACGATGCTGCGGGTCCCAGCCATCATGGTGGGCACCAACCCTCAGGTATCGCATCGAACCTAGTGCGTAAGGCAGCGATGGAAGAGCAATCTTCTGTTCTAAGCGCCGGCGGCGACGTGGCGATCTGGTTGGCGGAAGCAGAAAAAGAATTGAAAAAAATACCTTTTTTCGTGCGAGGAAAGGCCCGCCGCAACACCGAGACTTACGCAACCTCGCAAGGGTTGTCGGAAATTTCTGTTGATACCCTGTATGAAGCAAAGGCCTTTTATGCGCGATGAGCTGACATATCCTTCGTATAATGTCGTGTTGATGACATTGGACCGCCACGCGGCCGGTCCTGCAGCGCGGGCTTTGCCCAAGCTGGCGGCGGATTTTCCAGGCTTGCAGCTCAAAATACATGCCGCCGCGGAATGGGCCAAAGATCCAGCGGCCTTGGCCAGCGCCAAAGCTGATATCGAGACGGCGCATTTGATTGTGTCATCCGTGCTGTTTCTCGAAGATCATGTGCAGGCTATCTTACACGATCTAAAAGCGCGGCGTGCCGACTGTGATGCTTTGGTAGGTATAATTGCCGATCAGGAAATTGTGCAGCTGACCAAAATGGGCGATCTGGACATGATGCGGCCCGCCTCTGGCGTCATGGGGTTTTTGAAGAAGCTGAAACCGGCGAAAAAATCTACCAGTACAGGCGAAGGCCAGGCAAAGATGCTGCGCCGTATTCCCAAAATTTTGAAGCTCATTCCTGGTAAGAGTCAGGATCTGCGGGCGTGGTTCTTGACCATGCAATATTGGCTCGGCGGATCTGATGATAATATTGAAAGCCTCGTGCGCTTTTTGATTTCGCGCTACGCATCTCGGCCGGAATGGCGTGGTGTTGCGGTTCCAGCTCCTGTTGAATACCCTGAAGTGGGTCTTTATCATCCAGACCTGCCTGGCCACCATATCACCACAGACATCGCTGATCTGCCACAAGTGGGTACAGGCCCAACCATAGGGCTGGCCATGTTGCGCAGTTACATTTTGGCCGGTGATACAGCGCATTTTGACCATGTCATTCGGCGTTTTGAAGCGGCGGGAATGCGGGTCATACCGGCTTTTGCTGGTGGGCTCGACAGTCGGCCAGCAATCGAAGCCTATCACATGGGCAAGATCGACGCGTTGGTCTCTTTGACCGGCTTTTCTTTGGTTGGTGGGCCCGCCTATAATGACAGCGAAGCAGCGGTTGAAGTCCTTAGTGGGCTCGACGTTCCCTACATTGCGGCGCAACCTTTGGAATTTCAAACCCTGTCGCAATGGGCCAATGGTGGCCAGGGCTTGAGCCCGATTGAGGCGACAATTCTTGTGGCTTTGCCCGAAATTGATGGGGCGACAAACCCTACTGTGTTTGCAGGTCGGCACGGGCCGGATGGCTGTAACGGATGCGCTTATGCATGCACCGCTGCGGGTACTGTAAAAGCCATGGCACCTTGCCCAGAGCGCATTGATGCTCTGGTAGCAAAAACTCAAAATCTTGCAGTTTTACGGCGCAAAGAGAATTCGGATAAAAATGTTGGGATCGTGCTTTTCGGCTTTCCGCCAAATGCGGGCGCGATTGGTACAGCAGCCTATCTGTCAGTCTTTGAAAGTTTACATAATACTTTGCAGAAAATGGCTGAAGATGGCTACGATGTGACCCCACCCGGAACTGTTGATGAGCTGCGCAAGGTTATTTTGCAGGGTAATGCATCGATCTATGGGCAGGAGGCCAACGTCGCGGCGAAGGTCTCTGCCGATTACATCGTGACGCATACGCCTTGGTTAAACGAGATCGAAGAAATTTGGGGTCCTGCGCCAGGGCGCATTCAGTCCAATGGCAGCGATCTTTTTATTCTCGGTGCTCAGTTTGGAAAAGTTTTTGTTGGCGTACAGCCAACCTTTGGTTATGAGGGCGATCCTATGCGCCTTCTCTTTGAGGGCGGGTTTGCGCCTACTCATGCGTTCAGTGCGTTTTATCAATTCATGAAGCATCAGTATAAAGCTGATGTGTTATTGCATTTTGGCATGCACGGGGCGTTGGAATTTATGCCGGGCAAGCAAAACGGGTGTGGCGGCAAGGATTGGCCAGATCGGTTGATTGGCAATATGCCGAATATTTATCTTTACGCGGCCAATAATCCGTCAGAGGCAACTTTGGCGAAGCGCCGCAGCAATGCCATTACCATAACCCATCTTACTCCGCCGTTGCAGGCTTCCGGTCTTTATCGCGGTCTTGCCGATTTAAAAGACAGTCTCAGTAAGTGGCGGGCTTTACCGCCGGGCGATACAGCTGCCAAGCCTTTGGAGGCGTTGATTGCGGCTCAGGCGGAGATTGTTCACTTGGATGGCACAGATTTGAACCGGCTTTGGATCACCCTTTTGGAAACAGAAGATGCTTTGATTCCCGATGGCTTGCATATCATTGGTCAAAAATTGCTCGAGCATAAAGTTGAAGCTCTGTTGGATTTGATGAACTTTGACACTCCACAAGCGCGCCAGATCGCCAGAGCGCATTTGCAAGGCGGCGAAGAGCTGGATGGATTGATGCGGGGTTTAAATGGCCAGTTCATCAAGCCAGTTCCTGGCGGAGATGTCATCCGTGCGCCGGATATCCTGCCGACGGGTCGGAATATTCACGCCTTTGATCCCTTCCGAATGCCAACAGCTTTTGCCATGCAAGACGGCGCGCAGCAGGCGGAAGAGTTGCTGCGAACTCATGAGGGGTTGCCCAAGACCGTTGCACTGGTGCTCTGGGGGTCTGACAATATTAAATCTAACGGTGGGCCAATCGCACAGGCGTTGTCCCTGATGGGCGCCAAGCCGCGTTTTGATGCAAACGGCCGTCTTTGTGGCGCCGATCTGATCTCGCTTGAGCAGCTGGGACGGGCGCGGATTGATGTGGTAATTACCCTTTCGGGTATCTTCCGGGATCTTTTGCCGCTGCAAACTAAAATGCTGGCTGATGCCGCCTTGCAATGTGCGATGGCTGATGAGCCCTTAGAGATGAATCCCATTCGCGCCCATGCTCTAGAGTTTGCGCAGGTACAAAACTGCAGCCTGGAAATAGCAGCGCTGCGGGTCTTTTCTAATTCTGAAGGCGCCTATGGCTCAAACGTGAACCAATTGGTCGACAGCTCCGCTTTTAAAGATGACAGCGATTTTGCAGATGCCTATCAGGCGCGTAAAAGTTTTGCCTATGGCAAAGATGGCGAAGCGAGTCAGCAATCGCAATTACTGCAAGATACATTAAAGAATGTGGAACTTGCCTACCAGAACCTTGAATCTGTTGAGCTTGGGGTCACCACGGTGGATCATTATTTTGATACACTTGGCGGTATTGCGGCGGCTGTTAAACGAGCCAAGGGCGGGGTGGAAACGCCAGTGTATATCGGAGATCAAACCCGCGGTGGCGCGCAGGTACGGACCCTGCGTGAACAGGTTGCGTTGGAAACCCGCGCCCGCAGTTTAAACCCAAAATTTTATGAACCGCTCTTGCAGCACGGTCATGAAGGCGTGCGTGCTATTGAGGCGCATATCACCAATACCGTCGGTTGGTCTGCGACGACGGGGAAGGTGGATGAATGGGTGTATCAGGAGCTATCTGAAACATTTGTTTTGGATGAAGACATGCGTAAACGCCTGTCTGCCTTGAACCCACAAGCCTCCATGCGCATGGCAAATCGCCTGCTAGAGGCGTCAGATCGTGCCTATTGGAAGCCAGACGAAACTACCTTGGCCGCGCTGCAAAGTGCCGCGGATGCCATTGAAGATCAACTTGAGGGCATTGCAGCCGAATGACCCAGAACGCAGTTATAGGAAGGGACTACAGACATGAGCCCACTTGATAGAAATATTCCCAATTTGACCGGTGACGGCGAAGGATCGGTGCAGGTGCATCAGGACGAAACCGCGAAAATTGATGGTGCAAAAGTATTCAGCGTTTACGGTAAGGGTGGCATTGGCAAGTCAACCACCTCGTCAAACCTCTCCGCGGCCTTTTCTAAGATGGGAAAGCGCGTGCTGCAAATTGGTTGTGATCCCAAGCATGACAGCACCTTTACTTTGACTGGCACGCTGCAACCCACGGTAATTGATATTCTCAAAAGCGTGGATTTTCACTCCGAAGAACTGCGCCCAGAAGACTATGTTGCAACCGGATATAATGGTGTGAAATGCGTAGAAGCTGGCGGGCCACCCGCGGGAACTGGGTGCGGCGGCTATGTGGTTGGGCAAACGGTGAAGCTGCTTAAGCAACATCATATGCTTGAAGACACGGATGTTGTGATTTTCGATGTCCTCGGGGATGTCGTTTGCGGCGGGTTTGCGGCGCCATTGCAGCATGCCGATCGAGCTTTGATTGTCACTGCCAATGATTTCGACAGCATCTATGCGATGAACCGGATCATTGCTGCGGTTCAGGCAAAATCTGCCAATTACAAAGTACGGCTTGCCGGCTGTGTCGCCAATCGGTCGAAAGATACGGATGAGGTGGACAGGTATTGCAAGACTGTGGGGTTCAATCGAATTGCCCATATGCCAGATCTCGATGCGATCCGTCGGTCTCGGCTAAAAAAGAAGACCCTTTTTGAAATGCCCGACGATGAAGAAATCGTGCAGGTCCGCAAAGAATATTTGCGTCTGGCCGAAACGCTTTGGAACGGTACGCTGCCACTTGCACCGGCGCCATTGCCTGATCGTGAAATCTTTGAGCTGTTGGGATTTGATTGATGACCTACGAATCGACCCGCAACACGGTTGAAACCTACTTTGATCGCACGGCTACAAAGACCTGGGAGAGGTTGACCTCAGACGCGCCTGTGTCGGGTATTCGTGCTACTGTACGCACGGGCCGCAACCGGATGCGGCAGCTCTTGCTGTCACAATTACCTGCGGATTTGCGTGGAGCGCGTGTGTTAGATGCGGGCTGCGGCACAGGGGCTTTGGCCTTTCAATTGGCCCAGGCTGGCGCAGATGTTGTGGCGGTGGATATCTCGCCGAAGCTCATCACGATAGCCAAGCAGCGCCAACCCGCCCAAGTAAGCGGCTCGCTCAGGCTGATGGCTGGAGATATGTTTGATCCTGGTCTGGGGCATTTCGATCATATCGTGGCAATGGACAGTTTGATCTATTATTCGGCTGAAGATATCGGCAAGACCCTGGATAGAGTGAGTAGCCGTATATTGACAAATATGGTCTTTACGGTTGCGCCGCGCACGCCGCTTCTTAAGGCCATGTGGCGTATTGGTAAATTATTTCCTCGCAGCGATCGCTCACCCATGATGGTGCCGCATCAAGCTGCACAGATTGCCAAGTCTACCGTAGGTAAGATCAGTGACATTGATCGGGTAGTGTCTGGATTTTACATCAGCCAAGCCTTGGAATTCCGCCCATGATTCCAAAGAACGCTGTCAAAACCATGACCTTAAGGATGTTGCCTTTCGCCGATGCGGCCAGTGATGAGCTGCCGCTCGGGCAATTGTTGCGTCTATCCTTGTTTCAAATTTCTGTGGGTATGGCAGCGGTGATGTTGCTTGGCACTCTAAACCGGGTGATGATTGTTGAGCTGTCGGTGCCGGCCTTTATCGTAGCTACGATGATCGCAATTCCTGTGCTGATCGCACCTTTTCGTGCGCTTCTCGGGTTTAAGTCTGACAATTACCGCTCCGCTATTGGTTGGAAACGAGTGCCCTATTTGTGGTTTGGCAGCCTCTGGCAGTTTGGTGGCTTGGCGATCATGCCGATGGCCCTTCTGGTTTTGGCTGGAGACTCAGCAATTGATGCGGGACTGTTTGGCGAGATTGCCGCTGCGCTGGCCTTTCTTTTGACCGGGCTTGGAATGCATATGACTCAAACCGCAGGACTGGCTTTGGCTGCTGATCGAGCAACAGAACAGACCCGTGCAAAAGTCGTTTCAATGCTCTACGTTATGTATCTTGTGGGAATGGGGATTTCAGCCGTTATCATTGGTACGTTGCTGCGTGATTACTCCTCGTTACTTTTGGTTCAAGTGGTGCAGGGCGCAGCGGTGTTCACCATGATTTTGAATGTTATTGCTCTTTGGAAGCAGGAAAAAATGGCACCGATGAGCCAGGCGGCACGCCAAGCACCGAAGGCCAGTTTTCATACCGCTTGGGTGGACTTTACCGGTCAAGCGACGGTGCGTCGGTTAATATTCACAATTTTTGCCGGTACGGTTGCCTTTAATATGCAAGATGTGCTGCTCGAACCCTATGGCGGCGAAATTCTTGGCCTTTCAGTTTCAGCGACAACGCAGCTTACAGCCATGTGGTCCTTGGGCGCTTTGATCGGTTTAGGCCTTTCGGCGCGCTGGCTGTCGCGGTCGATTGATCCCATTCGTATTGCGGGCCGGGGGGTTGTCGTTGGCATCTTCGCTTTTGTGGCAGTTCTTTTATCCTCCGTTTTTGGCTCGCCATTTTTGTTTTTCTCAGGTGCCTTTTTGATTGGGCTGGGTGGTGGTACTTTTGCAGTGGCGACCTTGACTGCAGCCATGACCATTAATGTGCCTGGAGCGGCCGGACGTGGATTGGCTCTGGGCGTTTGGGGCGCTGCGCAGGCGACAGGCGCAGGCCTGTCAATTTTCTTAGGTGGCGCTATTCGGGATATGATCACACAAGCAGCGCATAACGGCATTTTGGGCGACGTCCTCAACACCCCGGTTGTTGGCTATTCGGTTGTTTACCAAATTGAGATCGCTCTACTCTTTATCACCCTCATCGCCCTTGGGCCCATCCTACGGACCAAAGGCATCAGTGCAAACACACCGCAGCGCTTAGAGCTGACGGATTTTCCGACTTGATAGTCAAAGGAGACGACCATGGTAGGCAATGAATTTTTCGGTAATTTTGAT
>Ga0115564_10004695_pt1 | contig 11033 bp, 10 predicted proteins | sample COGITO_mtgs_1105_7_FD_88680 | JGI IMG/M metagenome (GOLD analysis project Ga0115564, IMG submission 88680) | Pelagic marine microbial communities from North Sea - COGITO_mtgs_110523 | ecosystem: Environmental > Aquatic > Marine > Epipelagic | place: Germany:Helgoland, sampling site Kabeltonne... | reverse complement strand
TATAGTCTCAAACCGCTTACCAGAATAGTGGAGCGGTATCTCGGGGAAAAGGTGTGTTTTCTCGACGAAGGACTCAGCACCGCGTCGCTGGATACGCTGAACGAGATGGACAGCACCCAGTCTTGTCGCGTGTTCCTGCTTGAAAACTTGCGGTTCCACGAAGAAGAAACGGCTTGGTCGAAGGGGACACTTCCCGCCGACAATGACGTGTATCGCACCACCACACTCCTTGGCAACGTCTACATAAACGACGCATTTGGATCCGCACACAGAGACCATCTGAGCATCACCGGGTTCAAGTACGATGTCGCAGCATACGGTTATCTCATACAAAAGGAGCTGCGAGCACTACAGATGATTACAAAAACCTCTGGCGACCAAAAGACGTTGGCCATTATCGGGGGCGGGAAAATGGACGACAAACTGGCACTTCTGAAAAGCTTGTCCAAGAAGGTGGACACCATCTACATCGCTGGCGGAAACATCAACAGTCTGCTTTCTTCCGACATGTCCGACTTTATCGACGAAATAAAAAAGAACAAGGCGAAGATTGTGTTAATGGAAGACGGGCTGGCGGCGAAAAATCTACAGGAATGGCCGGTTCAGAAGTCTACCGAGTCGCTGGAAGAAGGAGAGTGGTTTTATGATATCGGTACAAAATCGCTCAACACCCTCCAGGGACTCATTCGCGACCATCCCGTCGTGTTTTGGAACGGTACATTGGGGCTGGTGGAGGACGAAAAATACGCACAGGGAAGCCAACTCTGTGTGAACATGCTACAAGAGTCTATGAGTCACAGAGCAGACCAGAAGGTAATCGTGGGCGGAGGAGACACAGGCGGGTTTGTTGACAAATCTCCCCATACATTTACTCACATTTCCACCGGAGGCGGAGCTTCGATAGAATTCATCTCATTTCTCACGCTGGTCGGACTAAAAAGATTTACAGTGAATACACCAGAATAGTAGTAATGCGAATACACGTCACTTAGTCAAGCAACTGTAGTCTGATTTTTTTTCGCAGCGTGTCCTCATCCTGGAACATGAACAACTTGAACTCTTTCGTTTCGAAATTCAGGAACTCCTTCTGAACGTATATCCGCATGGTCAGCTTCAGCTCGGAGAGGTACACAACGTATTTGTATATACCGTCGTCACGCAGAGTCTTATCAAACAATACCCCGGAATACGCCTTTTCTGTCACCTCTTTGTTGGTTGTATACAATTCCAGCATACTGCAGTCGCTTTGGACTTTTCTGATGGACCTCATGGAGGTATTGATGTATTCCATGTTGTCGACGGTTGTCCATTTCATATAAAACTCGACACATCGCTCGGACAATGTGCCCAGACCATTTATTTGCTGAAATTTTATCATGTTCAGCAAATCAACCAGTCTACGAATGGGGCTCGTGATGTGAACATATGCGTCCATGTCCATGAGTTCGTGGCGCACAGACGACACATTGTCGCCAAGCTCCGCCGCATTGATATATTGACCACCAGAACTATACCAAATTTTGATGAAATTGCTTACCTCCTCAGAGAGCTCTTGTGACACATCGACGTTGCTGGGTTTCAATACACTGTTTCGAAACAGTCCCTCTCGTTTGTTCAGCAAATTCTTGGCACAATGATAGTTCATCATCGTCATCATGTAACTGACCACCTCGTGACTGTTGTGGATATTCCGGATATATTTGTATCGCTTCGATAGCTCCCTCACAGTGTGTTCAAGTAGTTTGTAGTCAGGCAAGCCAATCAGACTTTTTTCTTCATATCGGTAATTTTTTGACACGTTCACCGCACAATTCTTGAATCGAACGTCTGCGACTTCGTATGTTGCTTTGTCGATATACACATCCATGGTCATGGCAAACCGCGTAACCTCTTGCTGGAGACTACACAAATTGTCCGAAAGGATAGTGGGCAACATCGGGCGTTTTCTATCGGGCAAATAGATGGTCGCCACTCGCGTTGAAAATGAATCCCACAAATTCATGGCGTCCAGCAAAATCGTCACGTTTGCGATATATACACTGACAAGCAGATGTTCGGGGGTTTCCTTTATGCTGAACCCGTCGTCAAAATCGACGCTGTTATCGGGGTCGATGGTAAACACGTTCCACTCTTCCCCTCGCCGATCCTCAATGTCAGTGGTCTGTTTCTCGAGGATTGCCTCCATGCCACCCCCCTCCGACAACAGCCGCACGTGCTTTGCTGCGTCCTTGCTAAATCGCTGGATGGATGTGTAGAGACTTCGGCAGTATAGCTGGTATTCGTAGAAGTTCGGCAATACGTCCACGGATCCGATGGTCGAGGTCAACACACCCGACGGGTGCTTCCCCTCCCAGTTCTGAAACCGAAAGGTAACATACACGTTGGAGAACACCTTCGAAAAGCCCATATGCTTTTGCTCGTAGGGAACCAGGAATATGGGAAGCCGGACGTCGTCTGGAACCACTCTATACAGAAGTCTCCGTTTCCCGCCACTCTCGCGACCATACGTTTTGTTGGTCTTCAAGTCGAGAACGCCTGGAAGGGCTTCCAGTTCTCGAACGGGGGAACGTCGAATGATCACGTTTTCCTCAGCGTCTATGTCAAATACATCTCCGGATAACAGTCGTTGATTGACTGGGTCCACGCCAGTTACCTGAATAATGGACATATCATGCGACGTCATACATTCCCAATCGGTATAACTCCGGTTTTGAATGTGTATCTTGAACATTGGCGTGGGTAGGTGATTATAGTATATCGGTAACTTTATATAGTATAACCTAAGTACATATCATCATTGTGATATATCATTTTTTTCTTCTTTTGTCGCCTCAATGGCGGCGGCGGATTTGTTGGGGTCGATGGGGTCGTTGGGGTCTGCGGGAGTCGCATGATCACGAATTTCTTGTTCCAATACCTCCCGACCGATCTTGTTCTTTACGCCGTCCTGAAGGAGGTTTTGCTGCTGAAAAACATACATACAGAAGCGGGGTAGGATCGATATGTTATTCATGTATGTGCGGTATCGGAAACACGCAATCGTCGTCCTTTTTTCAAATTTTATGCTATACCACCAATATGCTGGAATATACACCATCTTTCCAGGGGTAAGATGGATGTCCACACACTTCACCTTCTCAAAATCCAACAGATAGCTGTCCTGAACATTCCACGGATTGATTGGTGAGCGAAATTCGTAATTCATGTAGTCCGCGTGCTCCATCATATACTTGGTGTTCTTGGGGGGCGCAAATCGGATGGTGGCTTCTCCCTCCGTGATATAAAAGTAATTTCGATAGTTTACCTCGTAGCGCATGGGCGTCGTAATCCCTGTGGACCCGAACATTACGTCGTAATTACAATTCGATACCATATACGGTCGAAGAAACTCGTCGTGATAGTTCATACTTTTTACGCATCCGGTCTCGCCCAAAAAGGAGCTATTGTTTTCGGAGAAATACTTCTTGTTGCGGGCTACATCAAACAATTTATTCGCACTGCGCATGGGAACGGGCGAATACAGACTGTCGTCTTTGTTCTCCGACGTGGACCGCATATTCACATCAAAAGCTGGATATTTGTTTGTGAGTTGAGAGAAATTTATGTCTCTCGTAACAGTCTCGTTTGTGTAGTCAAACATAACCGGTTGGCGCACATCACAAACCTCCTCCAGTCTGTCTTTTGATGTCACATCTATCTCGTATACATCCAAGTCGCTGCTGGTGCGAAGCTGAAACGTAACATGTAAATATAAAAATAATATCATACAAAATATAAATAATCCTACTATGATCTTCATGACTAATAGAAACACACACTCGTTTTTTTGAATTTATACGTAAATACTATAAATTCAACCTATTCTCTCACATAGATTTATGCGCTGTCTCCGTTCTCGCTAACGACGTCTTGTTCTTTTTCACCATCGTCCTCATTGTCCTCCTCGTCCTCCTCGTCCTCCTCGCCCTCCTCGTCCGCATGGTCAACATCCTCTTCGTCAGCCTGCTCACCATCATCCTCGTCGGTCTGCACACCACCCCCAACGGTCGCTTCTGATGTATCATTCTCGATCTGACCAAGGTCCAACACGACTGTCTTGGACGTATGCTTAGCCTTGGATGATTTGGAGAGACTACCATTCGAACCTATCTTCTGGTTCATGTCCAAAGCAAAGCTTTGTAGCTTATAAATAGCATCTTTGGCATCTCTTAACTCTTTCTCAAGTGCCGCAACCGTCGATTGTAGACCCGTGATTGTGTCATTTTGTTCGTCTGTCATACCAGCTCCGCTGATATTATCGTCTATTGATTTTTCTAAATCGTCTATACGACTTACAATCGATTTCAATACAACGCTACTTGCAGCTGTAGAGCTACCACCGTCCTCCGCAACACTGGATGCTATATTATGAATGTCAAGCTTCTGTAGAGCCATCTCCACCCGTCCAAGTCTTATTGTCACAAGCGCAAATGCATCCGATACAGATAATCTGCCGTCACCGGCCTCCATATTGTTTTGCGATTTACCGGTAGATTGCTGGGGCTGGGGTTTAGCAGGTTGATTGGCACTTCTTAACTGGCTTGGTCGGGAGGAAGACTGATCTCCTCCGGCTCTTCTTGCACGTGCAGCTGCGACAGATCTGGAACTACTCATTTGTACATGTATATAAGTTGTTTTTAAGCTTTCAACGCAAGAATTGAATTCTTATTTACCTGCGAATATTAATTTCTTCTTATACATCATATGGAAAGTTTAGATAATACACGCGGTGCAACAGGTTTCTTCAAACACGTCTTTAAATTTGACGATTCATCCAAGTCCGACATGTTGAACATCGTTCAATATTCTGTGTTGGCCATTGTCCCCGTAGTGACTGTGAACAAACTTATGCAAACATATGTTCCTCCAGCTGACGAAAACAAGGGGAACGCTGAGATCACCTTTGAGATCATTTTACAACTCTCTCTTATGTTTTTAGGCATCTTCTTTATCCACAGAATTCTCGAGTACGTTCCTACTTACAGTGGAATTTCTTACCCAGAGTTCCAGATTATACCGATTATTCTGGCGGTGATGATGATCACCATGAGCTTACAAACCAAATTAGGAGAGAAGGTGAGTATTCTCTCGGATAGGGTGCTTGACCTCTGGAATGGAACATCCGAACAAGATAGAAACAAGAAAAAGGCCTCGGCAAGAAAGCAGGGACAACCTCAACAACAGCAGGTCGCACAACAAATGCCTCCTCCTCCCATCAATCCTGGTCAGGCCGCCATAGATCAGGCCATGAATGGTGGGGGATCATATGGAACAACTGATATAGGTTCACTGCCTAATACGGGGAATGGTCAGATAGCTGACTATAGTAACATGTATCAAAATACATCCAATCCCCTTCAAAATGCTGCTTTCCCTGGTGGAATGGAACCGGCTGCCCCTATGGCCGCGAATGAAGGGGGCGGTGGTCTGTTCGGAAGCTCCCTCTTCTAAGAAGAGTCAGCGAACCATAAACTGACTCACACACTCATAGTATATGCATAGAACTCATATAGAATCTACGCATATATCATATAAACCACGCATGGACATAGAATCGCTACTCAAAGCACTTGATAAGGATGAAAACGAAGAAATTATCGACATGTCTTCAGTCAAAATAAGAGAGGCCATACAATCTGTATTGAATGACCTACAGATGGACACAGATGAACAGGCTGACATGCTAGTCAAACTCGACGGATACAAATATGTAGAGGATGTCTCCAGCTTGAAGTCGGGGGCATTCATTCGGTGGATTTGCATTTCTGATCCATCCAATATCAGACTAACAAAGGGTGCGTTGGTATGTGATATACGGTTCACCGACACAGGCATCTCTATTGTATGTAAGGGATATCACAACCGACATTTTCAGGTGAAGTTCGATGAATGTCTCATCTTCCAACGTCTCAGCGATCAAGAACGCGTTCTACTCAGCGCGCTCGACTACCTCTCCAAATGAGGTTCTTTAAGCTCGATTTTATATATAATTCCCAGATCTATACGATATGAGGTATTTTTTCCAAAACTATTTTCAAGATTTCAAAAATGGACATTTATAGATCTACAGAAATGTCCAATTCTGAGATCCTGAGAAGAGTTTTGGAAAAACATATCGAAAAAGTCACATGTGACCATAATGCTCTAAATACAGATTTTTTTACGAAAATGTTGTTACGATAAATTTTCAGGACAAGTTTGCGTTCATATGCGGCACTTTTTTTCGTTCTATAAATTATAGAACATTTAGAACATTTTTTGATGCCAAAAGTGCCAAAAAATGCCGAAACATTCGAATGTAAAAAATGTGACTTTGTATGCTTTAAGGAAAGTAACTATACCAGACACCTGGTTACACTGAAACACCAAAATAGAACATTTAGAACGGATTTAGAACAAAAAAGTGCCAAAAAGTGCCGCACGATGTTTGCGTGTGAATGTGGTAAGTCGTATGCCGCCAGAAACTCGTTATGGTATCATCGCCAGAGATGCTATACTACTGCGCATATATCAGACAATAATCTGGTTGTTTGCGAGACCGTGAATGGTGATACTTCCGATAAAGAAGCCATCATGATGTTGGTTAAACAGAACCAAGAGTTCAAGGACCTGATCGTGACGCAAAACAAAACTATCGTGGAGATGTCCAAAGAGGTGGCCAAGGGTGCTGTTAACAATCACATTACCAATGGAAACAACAATGTCACCCAGACGAACAGTAACAACAAAACCTTCAATCTGCAATTCTTCTTGAACGAGACGTGTAAAGATGCGATGAACATAGGCGACTTCATAAAATCGCTTCAACTGAATCTTCAAGACCTGGAAAGAGTAGGAGAATTGGGGTATGCTGAGGGAATCTCCCGCATGTTTGTGCGTGGTCTCAATGAATTGGATGTGACCAAGCGCCCTATCCACTGTAGTGATTTGAAACGAGATGTCTTGCACATTAAAGATAAGGATAAGTGGGAGAAGGACAATTCTAACCAAGACAAACTGAAGAAGGCTATTAAGGACCTGTCGAACAAGAACATCATGTTGTTTGACGACTGGCAAAGAGAGAATCCTGGATATGACCAGTATGACAACAAGAAGAACGATATTTACTTGAAACTGATGGTTCAGGCGATGGGGCCGGCCGACGAGGTTGCTGAGCGACGTGATTTTGGAAAGATTATCAAATCCATTGCTAAGACCACCATCGTGAATAAGAGCATTATTGAGCGGTAATATAATGGTTGGATATTGGTTCTGGTAAAAACGTTAGAACCAATATTTTTTTGTATTGGGACTATGTACATGCAAAAGAAAATTATTTCAGGTATTCCATCACGCAAAGAGTTTTTCGACCTGTTGGCTGTGAACCCAGGATTGATAATTATCAAGTTAGGTGCTACTTGGTGTGGTCCGTGTAAGAAGATTGCTCCAGTTTTGGAGGGATTTTTCGCAACATCTCCTGCCAATGTTCTGTGTGCGGATCTTGACGTAGACGAGTGTGATGATTTGTACGCAATGATGAAGTCGAAGAGAATGTTGAATGGTATACCTGTTGTATTATGCTATAAAAAGGGAAATACAAGTTATATTCCAGACGACAGTGTTACTGGTGCCGATCCAGGAAAAATTGCAGCCTTCTTTAAACGGTGTGGTATTTATCAGAGTCAAATACATGCTGCCGAACAAACATCAAAGGGTCTTTGATATAACCGTCGTTCGAAGTTCATATATTTTTCGGAATACTAATATATGAACATACATCCTAATAAAAAAGATGGAGTTGATCTTGATATTGGTAATTATAGTTTAGACGACATTCTCAACCTTTTTCAGTTGCGTGAAAATTTCAATGAAGCTGATCTGAAACGTGCGAAACAACAAGTGCTTCGTGTTCACCCAGACAAATCTGGACTTGGAACGGAGTATTTTTTATTTTACTCGAAAGCGTATAAAACACTTTTTTCGATATGGGAGTTCAAAAATAAAAATGTGAATAAGACCATGAATACAGACGAATATATTCCATTGGATACAAGCGAAGAGAATAAAAAGAAAGCACTTGCTTCTTTTTTCGACAGCAACAAAAAATTGAAGGATACACACAACTTTAACGCGTGGTTCAATAAACAGTTTGAAAAGCAAAAGGTTTCTGAAGACCAAGAAGAGTCGGGATATGGAAATTGGTTAAAATCGGATGACGATGTGGACGACGTAAATATAACTAATATGCGTGCAATGAATGAATATTTTGACAAGAAAAAAAAGGATATTCGCTCGCTCGTGGTTCACAACGATGTGAAAGATCTTACAGTCCAAAACGGTGGCGCATCCAATTTATTAGATGGTCCACAGGATAACTATAGTTCTGATATGTTTAGCAGTGTGGGGTTCCAGGATTTGAAACAGGCACACGTTGAAAGTGTTATACCCGTTACAGATGAAGACTATACTAACGTGAAGAAGTTTCGTAACGTAAATGAATATATGAATTATCGAAACACGCAAAATACAACACCTCTATCGGAGATACAGGCAAACCAATATCTTGCACAACGAGAGGAACAAGAGGCTTCTGTTACAACGAAACGGGCATATGAATTAGCAAAACAGTCAGAACTTGCGCAAGAGAGGAACAAGGAGTTCTGGGGAGGGATTATGAAAATAGATAACTGACGTTGATAACGTAATGAAAAAAAATATAATGGTATATTATATGCAAAAAATATTAAATCTCATTATCATCATCTCGGTCGTGTGTGTTCTTTTGTTTTTACACCGACGCATGTTGGAGAAAACGTATCGAACAAACGAAAAGGAGGACTATAGGACAATTCGCGACATTTTAGAGGAGCAGCGTGACGATTTAGCTCAAAGCAAAAAGCCTATCATTTGGATTCATATTCCATACGAGTATAACTCGCGAAATTGGCAGAGCTTTGGGTCAAGGAGCAGCTATGAGCTGAATCAACCATATTTGTATGTTACTATTCAGAGTATCATCAACAAATGTTCTGATAATTTCCGTATATGTATTATCGACGACACCACCTTCCCCAAGCTGATTCCAGACTGGAAGATTGATATGAAATTGATTAGTAATCCAATCAGCGACAAGATGAGAGCATTGGGTATGGTAAAGCTATTATATATATATGGTGGTATGAACATTCCCTTGTCCTTTTTATGTATGCGTGACCTTTTACCTATGTATACAAAAGCAACATCTGGTGACAAGCCGTTTGTTAGCGAGAACATAGACCGGAACATCACGTCTACCTCTTTCTCCTTCTATCCGAATTCGAACTTTATGGGTGCTCCGAGAAAAAACCAGACAATATTCAATCTAATGGATTTCATGCAGCGCACCATTTCGAAAGATTTTACAGCAGACTCTACCTTTTCTGGCGAATTTGACAGGTGGATTGAAACGCGTATCCGCGAACAGAAGATTAACGCTGTTCCTGGGAAACTTCTTGGCGTGAAAGACGGCAATAATAACCCCATTACAGTGGACGAATTAATGTCAAATACGCCACTCACATTATCAACGAACCTGTATGGTATTTGGATACCTGCCCAGGATATATTGAGCAGACGCAAATTTGAGTGGTTTGCTCGCATGTCAATCGGTCAAGTCTTGGACGCCAATGTCATATTGAGTAAATATATTGTTATGGCGAATATTATTGATGAGAATGGTGGCATCATTACTGAATTGAAACCCAATCCAGATTGGGTTAGTTTTTGGAGTGTTCCCAGTCAAGCACCTGTCTGGGGATTGAAGCCGGATTTATTGGGCAACAACGTATTGAAATTGAACGAACCATCTTATGCCGGAAACTAATTACGCCTGCGTCGATGAGCGATTCAACAGTATCTATTGGTAACATAGTGAATGTGACTATGTTAGCAAAATAACAGACATATCGACCACGTTGATTATAATTGTGGACGAGTGTTTATATAATATATGATCTCGTATTTGGATTTACTGTATGAGATTTTTGATGTATATCCAACATTATGTAAATTACATAACTGACGAAGAATGGTAGTGGTATTCGTATAGTTTTGTTTCCTTTCAACATATACTCGTTTCGCAACGTGATAATATGGTTTAATCGTCTCAAGAAAAGGCGTTATCATGTCCTTTAATTGGGCACGTTTGTATGCATCTGAGTTAAATTTATAATAAGAGTGTTCTAATGTGCAAAACGACGAGAGGAACGTAAACAACACATCGATTGGGACAATCTGTTTGAATAATTGAGATGGCATAGATATACTATCTACATATTAAAATTGAATTGTCGTATAACAGTGTACTGTGTGATTCCGTGCTGTTAGCAATTAGTTGAATTCATCGATCTTCACTGTTTTTTTGCCGGACCGCCTAGCATTTTTTTTTGCGTTTTTGCCCTTCGGTTTGTCCTCCAACTGTGGAGTGGATTCTGTAGTCTCGGCTATCATCTGGTTAGCTTCTTCGGATGCTTCTTCTACAACAGAACGACTTTCGACTACCTCTACTGCCGCAGTCTCTTCGTGTGCCGGATTACTCTCCTGCTCGTTATTGTTGTGGTCAACATTCAGTTGGATTGCGTCACCTTCAACGACCTCTTCGGTGGATGCGAACACTCTTATCAATTGTGTAATTTCCTTCGTCATGCGAGCAGTTATCTCGTTAACTACATTTTTATCAGCATCGTCTACAATAAATTGTTCGATTTGCTTGGAAGCTGTCATTGTCGTTTGTTCGATCATTCCCAGCAAGCCGTCTGGTGTATATTGGGCATTGGACTGGGGTGCTTCCTGTTCACCTCCATTATTGACTGGTTCATCCGTGTTGGATTCGGAACTCATCGCCTCGGACACTATGTCCGATGATGCGATTTCTGTGTCAACGCAAGAATCTTTTCTAAAATATGTCACTGTGATGTTTTCTCCGACAGGATCGATATGAACGATATCGTGTGTCATGTGAAGTTTTTGAAAACACT
>Ga0115564_10004686_pt1 | contig 11046 bp, 11 predicted proteins | sample COGITO_mtgs_1105_7_FD_88680 | JGI IMG/M metagenome (GOLD analysis project Ga0115564, IMG submission 88680) | Pelagic marine microbial communities from North Sea - COGITO_mtgs_110523 | ecosystem: Environmental > Aquatic > Marine > Epipelagic | place: Germany:Helgoland, sampling site Kabeltonne... | reverse complement strand
TTAAGGCCCAGGCTCGTGTCTGAAACCGGCTCATCGACCCACTTTACTGGCGGCAGTCCTTCTAGCGCACGGAAACCGGAGGGTGGAATGGGGGTTTGAAAGGCGATTTGTGGGGCCGCCTCAGGGTCATCGATTGGGGCCGGAATAGCACCATGGCCCGTAGGCCGGCACGCACCACGCCGTACGTCAGCCGCCTCTGCAGCCCTGGCCCAGCATACGTTGCGGAACGTCTGGCGGAACGGGCCGCAGGAGGGCTCATCAATGCTGCAGAACGCCGGCTCCACCACCCCGCACACGGGTTGCACTGTTCGCTTGCAGCCTTCATCGATCTGGATGCCGCTGCAGGCAACCAGTGTCAGAAGAAGCAAGCTGGTCAGTGACCAGTGAAGGAGGCGCTGAAGCGCGCTGACAGGGGGCATAATTTCCGGCAATTGGGATGAAAGGGAGAAAACATTAATTGAATTTCCATTTCATAGTGCAAATGCCCTGCCAATTGATGCCCAAACATCGGCTGAGTCCTTGAAATGCGCAGCGGGGACGCCGCGTCGCGGTCGAAACCGAGGCCGCCGGATCGGGCTCTAATTTGGCAGCGCGACCAAGAGCCAGGCGAAAGCCAGAGCCGCTCCGAAGATCCAGCCAGTGACTTGCTCGCCCTTGAATGTGCGAAGACTGTCTGCCGGGTCATCAAAATCAGTGCTTTGGGCCGTGTACAGCATGCGCACGAGCACGAAGCCTAAACCGATCCCTGATATTAGGAATGCTCCCGTGAATCCGAGATTCAACAGGCAGAAAAGCCAGAAGGCAGCAGCAATCAAGTATGAAACGCTAATTGCCAAACGGCTGGCAGAACCAAATTTCAAGGCCGTCGAGCGCACGCCAACGATGGCATCGTCAGACTTGTCCTGGTGGGCGTAGACAGTGTCATAGCCAAAGGTCCAGGCGATACAACCGAGATAAAGCAGGGTCATGGGCCACTGAAATTCTTCGGAAATGGCGGCCCAGCCGATGAGGGCGCCGAAATTGAACGTCAGCCCTAAAACTGCCTGAGGATAGTCAGTTACTCTCTTGGCTAGGGGGTAAAGGATCACGGGCACCATGGAAATAAGCCCCAACACGATCCCTAGAGGTTTCATTTGCAAAAGGATTAGCAATCCGAGAGCCAGCAGCAGCGCCAGAAATACACCCGCCTGCGGCAGGCTCACAGCGCCAGACGCCAGAGGTCGCCCCCGCGTGCGTTCAACCTGACGGTCGAGGTCGCGGTCCCACATGTCGTTGATCACGCACCCTGCGCCACGCATGATGAGCGAGCCCAGAAACAGCAACACGATCACCCAGACCACCCGCAACGCTTCAACCTCTGGGTTGAAAATGCCGGCGAGCAGCGCTGCCCAGAGTCCGGGAATGAACAGCAAGTAAGCACCAATGGGACGATCAAGGCGCATCAGGCGTGTATAAGGTCGCGTCCAACCCGGCAAAACGCGGTCAAACCAGGTGGAAGCCTGAATATCCGTATAGGTGGCCTTTTCCTCGGAGGGATTTTTTGCCATTGAACGTTATCCTTCTGTCTTTGACCAACTCCAGTGAGGGGCCATGACCAAGCCTGAACGTCCCACAGTCCGAGTTTTCGTTGAAGAGGATTTGGCCGAAGGGCAGGCCCTCGTTTTAGCGGAGGGCCCCTCCCACTACCTGCGGAATGTTATGCGCAAAGACGAGGGCTCGGTCATCGGTCTTTTCAACGGGCAGTCGCCAGAGTTTGCGGCCAAGCTGGTCAAGGTTGCGAAAAAGGGAGTTCAAGTCGAGCTGGGGTCAGTCGTTGTCCCCTTTGAACCAGAGCCCTCGCTGACCCTCATGTTCTCACCGATCAAGCGTAATCCAATGGAGACCCTGATCGTCAAAGCGACTGAACTGGGCGTGACCCGGTTTCAGCCTCTGATCATGGAACATACACAGTCGGAGCGCATGAAGGTCGATCGCCTCAAGACCATCGCGATCGAAGCGGCAGAGCAGTGCGAACGGCTGACCGTCCCGACTTTTGCCGAACCGCAACCGCTGCGAGACGTCGTGGCGGAGTTTCAAGGCTCCATTGGTGCGGCCTTTGAGACCAGTGACTTTGAGCCCGTGCAGGCAGTTCTGGCCCGAGTTGAATGCCTAGAAGGTCTGATGGTTGGTCCAGAAGGCGGCTTCAGCGCGGCCGAAATCGATTGGTTGAAGCAGCAGCCCGGCGTCGTCGGTTTGGGCCTCGGTCCTCGCATTCTCAAGGCTGAAACAGCGGGAATGGTTTTGGTCGCAATCTATCAGGCGTTGAAGGGTGATTGGGATAAGCGTCCCGATTTTAGAGGACCAGAGAAGCCCGAAGGTAAGTTTAGTTTTGCTTGACCCAAACGCAGCAGCAACCCATCTGCAAACGACGCATTTGTGTCAGAGGTACTGAATTGTCTGCACCGCCTTCAGGAATACCTACGCCGATCCAATCTCGCGATGACCTTCTCTATGCGATTGAGAAGGGCAATAAGCCGGAAGAGGATTGGCTGATTGGAACCGAACATGAGAAGTTCGGTTTCTCGCTGCGCGATCACCGTCCGATTGCTTTTGACGAGCCTGATGCCGAGCAAGGTGGGGTTAGAGACCTGCTACAAGGACTGGCGCTGAGTTATGGCTGGACGCCTTTGTTAGAAGGCGAAAACGTCATCGCTCTGACCAAGGACGGTGCCAATATCTCTTTAGAACCCGGCGGACAGTTCGAACTGTCCGGCGCGCCGCTGGAAAATCTTCACCAGACCTGTTCCGAGGTGCACACACACCTCCACGAAGTCGAAACCATCGCGCGCCCGCTCAATATCGGTATGCTCGGGATTGGAACGCAGCCGCTTTGGACCCGGGACGAATTGCCATGGATGCCCAAAGGACGGTATCGGATCATGGGCGCTTACATGGAAAAGAAGGGCAATCTGGGCCTGGATATGATGAAAGGCTCGACCACCATTCAGGTGAACCTGGACTTTTCTTCTGAAGCGAACATGGTGCAGAAGCTGCGGGTTTCCCTTGCTCTGCAACCCATCGCCACCGCCATTTTTGCGAACTCACCCTTTTCAGCGGGCGCCTTAAACGGATACCAGTCCTATCGCGCTGCAATTTGGCAGGATACGGATCCTGACCGGACGGGTGGTTTGGACTTTGCGTTTGAGGATGGCATGGGGTTTGAGCGCTATGTCGACTATGCGCTCGATGTTCCCATGTACTTCCTGTACCGCGATGGCGCCTATGTGGATGCAACAGGGCTTTCCTTTCGGGATTTTATGGACAGGAAGCTGCCGCTGCGGCCCGGCGAAATGCCAATGAAAACCGATTGGGACGATCACCTGACGACGCTATTCCCTGATGTTCGGTTGAAGTCGTTCCTGGAGATGCGTGGGGCCGACGGTGGTCCATGGCGCAATATCTGTGCGCTGCCAGCATTCTGGGTTGGCCTGCTGTACGACAGCGGCGCGCTCGATGCGGCTTGGGACATCGTCCGGCACTGGACAGCCGAAGACCGCCGTTTGCTCGCGCTGAACACGCCAAAACAGGGTTTGCGGGGTGAGGTTGCGGGTCGCTCGGTGCTGGAAATTGCCCGTGAAGTTACAAACCTGGCCTATGATGGGCTCAAGAATCGGGCGCGGGCTGGCAAAGTGACCGCGGATGAGACGGAATATCTTGAACCCGTGCGGGAGTGGCTGGCTGCAGGGCGTTCACCGGCTGACCGCTTGATCGATCGTTTTCAGAACGAATGGGGCGGGGATATTCACAAGGTTTTTGCCGAAGAGGCCTACTGAAGCCGGCTTATCGGCCCCCAAAGCAGAATGTTCGGTGCTGTTGCCTTGGGATTGTCGAGGCCGACGCCACGCTAGAACTTCACTTTTCCGCCGAGGCCAAATGTGATCCCGCTGAGTGACGATTCGCGGGCAATGGTGGAGCCAACGACATCGACATCAATGTCGGTTGTCCCGAGATAGCCGACCTCTGCATGAAACGTCGTTCGAGCCCCGAAATCGTACTCCGCGAGGCTTTTTACCTGATACACCAGTCCGGTGCCACGATGGTTCCTACCGGTGGTGTCTGTCAGTCGATACTCGCCAAAGCCCAGCCCACCACCAAGCTTGAACCGGGCGTTCGTATCGGGTTGGAACTTGTAATAGACGTTGGAAAACGCCGCCACGAGCCGTACTTTTTCCTTGGGAATCGACAGCGTGGGCACGCCGGCCACCGTGCGATAGTCGATTGTCCCGCTATAAATCGCCAATTCCAGTTCCCCATCCACGTCCGGCAGCAGTTGCAGCCCGGCCGCTGCAGAAATGCCCCAGCCCGCGTCAACGCCTGTCGTGGAAACGAGGTCCGCTTCGCCTTCATCTAAATCGAGCTGAAACGTCGTGTTCAACGATACCTTCGCGTAGCCTTGGACCATCGCTGGTGAAACGGCATAGGTCAGTGACTGCGCCGAGGCGTGTGCGCACATTGCCAGCGCGACAAACGAAAAAATGGCTCCCATGACTTTCATGGCGGCGGCTCCCAAAAATAAGGGTTTTCGGCAAAGAAAATGAATCTGAAGTCAAAATACGACTCTGAAAACTTGCTAATATATGTTTAAGAAAGCTTATTAATCAATATGTAAGACCAAAAAATCTAGATAATACTTCGTGTTAGTCGACTCCAACGTTGTGCCGTACGATTTGAAGGCGTCGAAATACATAATGCGACTAAGGCACAAGGCCTTGTGAATGGCAGATAGGGCGATAAGGTTCTAACTATAGCTTGAGACTTTTGGTCAGACTGATTGCCGCATGCATGCATCATTAGGTTTGGCATAGTGTAACGAGGCGATCCGCGCCGTTGGGGCGTGGGTAACGGGACAGAAACGAACATGCAACTTAGGCTGTCGAACAAAGCTCTAGGCCTTATAGGGGTGTTGATCCTGGCGTTTGCGGGTCCCGTGAGCGCCGAAGATCGGGCCGCTTGGCCGGCTGTGCAAAGCAACCCTCTGGTGATCGAACTGTATACGTCACAAGGGTGCTCCAGCTGCCCGCCCGCTGATATGGTTCTTGATGAGCTTGCCGGTATTCCAGGAGTACTGGCGCTGGCCTTTCACGTGGATTACTGGGACTACATCGGCTGGAAGGACCCCTTTGCCACCGCTCTCTCCACCAAGCGTCAGAAGTATTACCGCCATGTGCTGGGCAACCGGTACATCTATACCCCGCAGTTCATTGTCGGCGGCAACGCGTCGCCGGACCTGAACGGCGAATCGCTCTTTGATCGTGATCTGATCGAGGGCAGCGAAGAAACCGACGTCATCCTCGTGACTGATGAGCAGGGGATCCGTTTTCCTCAGACGGATGCGCTGCGCAGTGTTGCTGATGTCTGGTTGGTGCATTTTGACGAACAGCATCGAACCCAAATCGTAGCTGGGGAAAATGCTGGTCGGGAATTGGGGTACCGGCACGTGGTCCGGGACATTCGCTATCTGGGCGATTGGCGCGGTGAAGAACGCATGCTGCGGTGGCCAGAGAAAATCCGGTTTGGCGTGGCGCTGATTGTACAGAGCCGAGAAGACGGAACCATTCTGGCCACGTTGGTGGCGATGAATTAGGTCAGGCTGCCGCTCATCATGGTGGTGAGCGACTTGCCGAAGGCCGCAGGGTCGCGCGGCGCTTCACCTTCAACAATCAAAGCCATATCAAACAACAGCTCGGCAACCTGCTCAGCCCGGTCCGAGCCGGCCTGTGCCAGCACTTCAGCATTCAACGCAACCACCAAAGGGTGACTGGGGTTAATTTCAAGGATCCGCTTGTCGGGGCCCGCATCCTGGCCACTGGCTTTGAGGATCTTTGACAGCTGCATGTCCATGCTGTTCTCCGCAGCGACAAAGCAAGCTGGACTGTCGGCCAGACGGTTGGTGGTGCGGATATCGGCAACGCTTTGGTCAAAGCGGGTTTTCAGCCACGTGACCAAGGTGTCTGTATCGGCGGGTTGAGCGTCGACTTCTTTGTCTGTCTGCTCCTCTGCGGCGCTGTCAAACTGCGACAAATCCGTCGAGCCGTGGGTGACGGAAACGAATTGCTTGCCCTGATAGGCCCCGGCGGTCGGGATCCAAAACGCATCGACAGCGTCAGAAGCAATCAAAACTTCGATCCCGCGCGCCTGGAACCCTTCCAGATGCGGAGAGGCCAGAATCGCGGCTTCAGACTCGCCAGTAGCGTAGAAGATCTGATCCTGTCCGTCCTTCATCCTGCCCAAATAGCCATCCAGGTCGGAAAGGCTGGATTGGGAAGTGGTTTTGAACTTCACCAGCGGCATGATGTCTTCACCCCGGTCTCGATCCTCGTACAGACCTTCTTTCAGCACGGCACCAAAGGTATTCCAGAAGAGATCGTAGCCCTCGGTATCGTCCTTCTTCCGCTTCGCAAGGGTGGAGAGGATCCGTTTGGTCAGCTGCTTGTTCATGACCTGTAACTGCGGCGCGTTTTGCAGCATTTCACGGCTGACGTTCAGCGGCAGATCCTGACTGTCCACCAGACCGCGGACAAAGCGCAGGTAAGCGGGCATCAGCTCCGGGGCGTCGTCAGTGATGAAAACCCGGCGCACAAACAGCTTGAGCTGACAGCGGCGGTCGGTCTGAAATAGGTCGAAGGGCCGGTCGGTCGGAATGTACAGCAGGGCAGTGTATTCGAGCTGCCCTTCGAGGTTGAGGTGCAGTGTCTCCCAAGGGTCGTCAAAGGTTCCGGCGATGTGGTTGTAGAATTCCTTGTGTTGTTCGGCGGTGATGTCTGACTTGGAGCGCAGCCAGAGCGCTTGAGCGGCATTGATCTGCCGGGCTTCGCCGTCTTCGTCCAGCATGCTGACCGGGAAGGTTAAGTGGTCCGCGTAGCGGCGCACCAGGCTGTCCAGCCGGTAAGATTCCAGAAATTCGCTCGCATCGTCCTTGAGATAGAGCAGTACCGTCGTGCCTACGGGCGCGCTGTCACCATCGATTTCGGTGATGGTAAAGGTGCCGTCACCGGCGGACTCCCAACGAAAGGCCTGAGCCGTGCCGGCTTTGCGCGTATCAACCACCACACGTTCGGCCACCATAAAGGCACTGTAGAACCCGACACCAAATTGTCCAATGAGCGCGCTGGCATCCTTGGCTTCGGTCATGGCGGCGGCAAAATCAGCGGTGCCGGACTTTGCGATCGTGCCGAGATTGGCCATCAGGTCGGCGTGATCCATGCCGATGCCACCGTCCGTGATTGCCAGCGTGGCGCTTTCCTTGCTGGCGGCAATGAGGATTTTCAGGCTGTCGTCGCCGTCCAGCAGATCGGCCTGTTGCTGAGCCAGAAACCGACGCTTGTCGCAAGCATCCGAGGCGTTTGAAATCAACTCACGCAGAAACACCTCACGCTCGGAATAAAGCGCGGTTGCGACCAGATTAAGCAGGCGGGCGGTTTCAGCTTGGAAAGTATGGGTTTCAGTGGACAAGGTGTTTCCCTCTTAACTCTTCAGCGGGTGTTCTGTGGCCCCCAGGGCCTGGGCAAGACTGTTGGTGGCCTGGCCCGGACGTAGGGGTTTCTGTTGGGACTTATGTGGCGACCAGCCGGAAAGAAACAAGCAGTCGAATGTCGCCGGAACAGCGCCGTCGTCGTCGGCGAAATTTTCGATGTAGTGCTGCAGCGCACCAAACAGGACGCGACGTGAGGTCAGCGTGGTTTGCCGACCGATCACTGCATTCGTTTGGCCCATGCCGCGCAGATCCTGCAGCAGCTTCATGGGGTTGTCGTACGCAACGCTGATTCGGTCGATGTCGGCGACGGGCAGGTTGAAGCCCGCCCGCTGCAACAGTCCGGCCGCGTCGCGAAGGTCCATCACCGGGGACACCCGTGGATGATAGCCGCCGCTGATTTGCGTTTCCGCTTCGACAAAGGATGCGCGCAGTTCGTGCAGGGTTTCACCGCCCAGCGCACTCCCCAAAAACACCCCGTTGGGCTTTAGCGCGGCGCGAATTTGAGCCAGCATGCCGGGCAGGTCATTAATCCAATGCAGCGCCATGTTGGAAATGATCAGGTCGAAGCTGTTCGCGCGCAGGGGCAGAAATTCGAGTTCGGTTTGAGCTTGGGGGCGATTGAAACTGAGATCAACCACATGCGCTTTGCTCAACTTTTCTGGCACCAGCTCGCAGATATCCGTTGGCCACCAGCCCAAGACAGCGACGGTTTCAAAGGTATCTTCGAGGTCTAGCAGGCGATCGCTGAGCCGTTCGGCAGCCTCTGCGTGCAGAAAATGGTGATCGTCCGCTGTCTCAACTGCATCTTGGCCCGTGCTGATGCCGTCAGCGGACGCAGCCCGCCGGATCTGCATCAGCTTAGCATTTGTATCGAACACGTTAGGCGCGAATGAATCGACCATAATATCGCTTTGATTGAGTTGGGCGAATTTACCTCTATGCATGGGCGATATGGACAAGGATGGCCCGTTTCGCAACACCCTTAAGCCCGCTTTACTTAAAGGGCCCCCCCGCCCCCGGCGCAGGGTGCCGCCGTTTTTGCGGAGTTTGATCGCAGGCGTGCAGGCCACAGTGGATTGGGCTCTGCCGCCGCGATGCGCGCTGTGCTCGGACATGATCGGCGGAATGGCAGGCCTCTGCGGTTCCTGTTTTGCCACAATGCAGTTCCTCACCGACCCCCTGTGTGAGCAGTGCGGGCGACCAACATCGGTCAAAGAAACCTCATCCACCTGTGCCACGTGCCTCACCGCGCCGCCGCGTTATGACTGGTTGCGCGCGGCTTTCGCCTATGACGATGCCAGTCGCTCCCTGATCCTTGCGCTGAAGTACCGCGATAGGCTGGACGTGGTTCCGGCGCTGGCCGGTTGGATGGCCGCAGCGGCGATGCCGAAGATCGAAGCCGGGGACATTATCATGCCGGTGCCCTTGCACTGGCGACGTTTCCTTGCACGACGGTTCAACCAGTCGGCGGCTTTGGCCATGGCGTTGGCAGAGCGTTCTGACGGGATCTATGCCCCGGATTGGATCGAGCGGACACGCAACACCCCACCGATGAAAGCCATGACCCGAAAGCAGCGCGCAGAAAACGTTCTGGGCGCCTTCAGCATTGCGCCCCCTCGTAGGGACGTGCTGCATGGTCGGGGCGTGGTCTTGGTTGACGATGTCTTCACATCCGGGGCGACAATCGAAGAGTTGAGCGCCGAGCTACGCGTCTGCGGGGTATCACGTATCGGCGTTGTGGTGGTCGCGCGCGTGGTCAAGCATACCCATTTCCAACAAGAGTTCGAATTAGAATAGGACGCACCCTATGGCCGACATCGAAATGTATTACCGCGATTTTTGCGGGTTCTGTGCCCGCGCAGAGCGGCTCTTGCAGTCCAAGAACATTGATTTCCGCCGAATCAACATCTGGGAAGTTGATGGCGCAAAGGAAGAGATGATCGAGCGATCCGGCGGCCGAAGAACGGTGCCGCAGATTTTCATCGACGGCCAATCCGTTGGCGGTAGCGATGAGCTGTTTGCATTGGAAGCCGAAGGCAAGCTCGACGCCCTGCTAAACCCGGCCTAAACTCTTTAATCTAGCAGGGGCCGTAGGACCGAGCGTTGGACTGATCCGCCTTGGTCGCCAGCGCTAGTGTTAATGGCTTTGACAGGTTGAGCGCGTCTGTTGAGGCAGTCGCTTCTATTGTTTCCCCCGACCGCATCGACCTCGTGGGACTTTCAATCAACGCCAGCTGGCCCAAGTCCCCCTTTACGTAGACATCCGGGAGCAAGCGGCGGAAGGTGCTTGTGTTGGTCAGGCTATAGCTCAACTCGCCTTCCTCAATCTTGGCAACGCATAGGTCCCAGCGTCGAAGTTCGCTCCAGGGTTCCATCCCTATTGCGCGATAAAGGGGCTGTGTCATGGGGGCAGCGCTGACCACAGCTTGGCGGCCCAGAATCAGGATGGCAATCAGCACCGTCGCGCCGATCACTCCCAGACCCCATTGCCAACGGCGGCCCAGTTCTGCCTGGTCGGGCGCGTCAGCCGGTGCTGCCAGGGGCGCAAGTGCGTCTTCGATCGCCTCGTAGGCCGCGCCTGATGCATGCGGGTCGATGTCTGCCGCCGCAGCACGGCCACTGTATAGCGGCGCGTCACTGTTGGCCTCGTCTGATCCGTCTTGAGTCAGATCAACGTTGATTGCAGCGGAGGCTTCCATGTTCATGGCTGGTTCGAGCATGTCCAGCAGCGGAGTGGATTTCTTACCCTCGCTCAACTCAGCCTCGCTGGCCGTTTGGTTCCAGCGATAGCCACACTCGGTACAACGCAGCCGCCGCGCACCATCAACGAAGTGGATCGCGGCAACTTCGTACACCGTACTGCAGTTAGGACACTCGACGTGCATGGGTTCGTTGAACCTTTCATCCCAAAGAAGCAACTGGCCACCAGCGTGCGAGCCGTCATACCTCGCTCGCACCCTCTTTTAACCACGACGCAGCAAAAAAGGGGAGGGTCAATTGCGGTATAGCCTAAGACTATGCGATTAGATTATCTATCACAACGCGCGTGGTGCGGTTCGTGAACGAAGGGTGTTAACAGTGATTCGAATGGATCAGGTATCGGTAGACTACCCCTCGCGACCCGGGATCATCCGGAACGTCTCCCTTCACCTGCCAGCAGGCTCGTTTTGCTTTGTCACCGGCCCCAGTGGTGCTGGGAAAACCACGCTGCTCAAGCTGATGTTTCTCGGTTTGCGACCTACGGCAGGCACGTTGCAGGTCTTTGGACGGGATGTCGCCTCGCTGTCTCGGGACCAGCGAGCCTATGTGCGTTCACGGCTGGGGGTGGTGTTTCAGGATTTCCGCCTGATCGAGCACATGAGCATCTATGACAACGTCGCCCTGCCGTTGCGACTGGCGGGCAAGGACTCCCAGGGCGATCGCGATTACGTGCGCGAACTGCTCGACTGGGTGGGATTGGGCGATCATGCACAGGCTAAGCCTGAAGAGCTCAGCGGCGGCCAGTAACAGCGTGCGGCGATTGCCCGCGCGGT
>Ga0115564_10004683_pt1 | contig 11052 bp, 8 predicted proteins | sample COGITO_mtgs_1105_7_FD_88680 | JGI IMG/M metagenome (GOLD analysis project Ga0115564, IMG submission 88680) | Pelagic marine microbial communities from North Sea - COGITO_mtgs_110523 | ecosystem: Environmental > Aquatic > Marine > Epipelagic | place: Germany:Helgoland, sampling site Kabeltonne... | reverse complement strand
TAGGTTTTGAAAGGCTAATGATGTTTGTTACTGGAATGACAAACATAAGGGACGTTATTCCTTTTCCAAGAACACCAAACAACGCAGAATTTTAGTTAGAATAATAAACCTTGCCATCCACAAAAAAGCCTGTTTCTACAAGCTTTCCGCTTAAGTCATAGCCATAGGCCATTCCGTTTTTTTTCCCTTTATGATAAAAACTTATTGATTTTATTTTGTTTATTGAATGATAACCCGTCCATTGACCAACTCTTGTTCCACTTGAATAATAGCCAATAAGGTTTAAATTTCCGTCTTCACTGTAAAACATCCATTCCCCATCTTCCTTTCCTAATAAAAAACTTCCTTTCTGTTTTAGTTTTTTATTAGGGTAATAAATTTTCCACTCTTTAGTTCTTAAAGAATTATCATATACTCCTAAAACATGGGTTTCTCCATTTGGATAATTCCATTGCCAATCCCCATTTTTTCCCCCATCTTTATAATGTCCAAAAACAGATAATATCAATAAAGAGGTGTCAAAATATTCTTTGTATTCACCTGTTATTGTGTCGTTGTTAAATATTGACATATTCATCTTATTTCCAGATTCATAATATCCAATTAATTTTCCTTCAAGCCCAATATTGTTATAAAAGCATACTTTTTGAACTTGATTATTTTTGTCTTTATAGTATCCAATATACTCCCCAAATTTTTTGCCATTAAGAATGTTATAAGAGTCTTTTATATTGCCATTTTGGTAATAGCTTTTCTGCTCTCCATTTTTTAGATTTTTTAAATAATAGTTCTCCTCTTTTAATAAGCCATTATTAAAATATGTTAAGCAGTTGCCATTTAAAGAGTCTTTTTTGTAAATGTTAATTTGATATATGCCCCCTTCCTCATAAAAGGAATTAGAGGTGTCTTCTAATAATCCATCTTTAAAATATAGTTTTTGTTTGAGTTGGCCGTTAGGGAAATAATCTAACCATTGTCCGGTGAGAGTATCTTTTCTAAAATAGCCAATCTGCCAGAGACTGTCATTATTGTGATAAATTTTATAAGCACCATCTTTCAAAGTATCTCCGTTATTTACGATTCCTTCATAAGATTCACGAATTTTGTTAGTTTCAGGATAGTAGGTTACAAAAACATTTTGAGAATAAATGCTAGATCCAATCAAACAAATTATAGAAATAAATATGTGCTTAAGGATCAACTTCAATAACAGAACCTTCAAGTTTTGAATTATGGCCATAGTCTAAGATAAGAGCAACTTGCCCTTTTGATGTTATCATATTTTTATTAATTTTTAAATCAAACTCTATAGATTCACCTGGATAAATTGTTTTTTTTGTTCCTTTTAATTTTATTAACTGAGCTGTCTCATAAATTCCGAATTCAAGGTGAACATCTGCAACTATAATTTTATCTCCATCATTTCTAACATGAGTTCTAAAAACTCTAAGACTATCAACAGTCGACGGGACTTCAATAAAATCTTCGATTATGCCATGAAAAGCTACGTTAGTTTTTGGCGACTGCATAACAATGACTTCAATTTTTGGCACAATTTTTATTCCAGTAGTTAAAACCTGCTTATCTAGCACATAATTTTCTTTTTCATTGACAGGGCCAATAGTTATAAACCCCCAATGAGTAGATGCAACATCTTTAGGAACTGTAACAACCACATTTAAATATATATCTTCATTTGGATTAAGCTTGAAAAAATTTGGCGTGATGTTTATATATTCTTCTAAACTTCTGATACTTGACCCTACTTTTAGTTTGATTCTTTCTCCTGCATTCACTTCAAAATCAGAAAGGGTAGCTGAATAGGATTGAAGTTTATTGCCATAATTTTTTACATGAATAGTTTTTTCTTGTATTTCTCCGGGGTTTGCATCAAAATCTAAAATAACTGGAGCAACTTCAAAGTCTTGACATATAGAAGTATTAAAGAGAAAATTTATAAAAAAAAGAAATAGAAGTTTTTTGCAAGAATTCATATGATAAAAGTAAATATTTTTTTAGAAAACATAAACTTTATTGATTTATTTAAAGTTTAATTTGATGATAATAACCAACAATAAGTGGAAGCGAGCAACTGGTGTGAATATTTTTCTCTAAGTTAAGATAATTATCAACTATTGAACCAATAAACAAAGACCAGGATTTATAAATGTTTCAGAACAAAATTACTGTTTTCCAAAATTAAATTTGGAATCCCCTTTAATTATTACCTCTCTACTTTTTTCAACAACATCAAATTCCACCCTAAAAAGTTTAAAACCGTCAAATTGAACTATCGTTTTATTATTTTTAACATAGAAATCATTACCAAAAATATTTTTTATAGAAACTTTATAGTATCCCGCACTAGGAACGCTTATCGAAAAAGATCCGTTATTATCAGTAAGTGTAGAATAAATTTCACCACTAGTAGAAACAGCTTCGACTCTAATTCTACTTGGCTTAATAGATCCTCGATTTGAATTAACGTCTCTAGATATATTTACTTGTCCAGTAACTTTATATCCTTCCCCGTAGGGCACAAACAAGGTGTAGTCTTCCTGTAGGGAGATTTCTTGCTCATTACTATTTGTGTTACTTAACACCCCTAAATTTTCCAAAGATCTAAAGGCTAAAAAAAAGTCTCCCTCTGGAAGGTCTTTTAAAACTATATTTCCCTTTGTATCCGAGATCAGCTCTTTTTCATTAAACAAAATGTTTAAAAAGTCAGACTCAAAGTCTCTACTTATATTAAGAATTATGTTAGGAATCCCTATTTCATTATCTGACTTAATTTTATCACCATTTAAATCATTGAAGCAAACTATTTTTAGATCGTAGTATTTGATTTTAGGCTGAGGAATGTCCACGCTGTAGTTAAAGCCAAAATTTATGTTAAAAAATGTTGAATTGTTGCTGCCATCCTCTGGGTTATCGAAGCTACTTTTAAACAAATTAGCATTAGCAAAACCATTTAACCTTGGATTTATTTGAAAATTCATTCTTCCTGATAACCCAAAGTTTTGTATGTTTTTAGGCATTCTTAAAAACCAATTAGCTGAACCTTCTAGGTGTAAATTTCTTGAAGGAATTTCTTTGTTGAAATTAGCCCTTATAAAAATCGTTTCATTAGCCACCTTGGTTTCTTCAGAAATAAATACGCTTTGATCAATGAAAAAATTAACCCCTCTTAGATATCTAACATTCAAGCCCCATATAGAGGTAAGATAATTTAACCCAAGCGAAATGTTTGCTGCCCCTTTGAACGCTAGGGCATCCACTAACCTGTCTTTAAACCTTGTATTTCCCAAAAAAACACTAGGGGTTAGACTTTCCTTATTTTTTAACCTTACAGTCATTGAACCGAAGGCCCCAAAAGTTTGATTTGAAAAGCCTGATAAAATAGTGTCTCTATCTATAAACCTTTCTCTAAAGTTGGATTGAAGGCTCGGACCTCCAGAAAATGATAATTTTTTGTTATGCTTAAGCCTGTATAATAACCTGCTTACAGATTGGTTTACATTTAAATATTCTGCTTGTGATGGTTGAAGAAAATTTAACCTTGAAGGGGTAAAATAATTATTATTGGAAAAGAATTTTAAACTACTTTTATTGTTTATCTTATAGTTCACGGATCCATTAGTTTGGCGAAATCCCTGAAAATTTTGTAAAGCGTTTAATGTATTAACTTGCCCAAAATTAAATCTTATTTTTTTAATTTGCCCACTGTAATTAAAAGTATAAGAATTGCCAATAACGGAACTGTCATTATTTGAGGCGATTGCCGAGGGAACGTTTCCAATCCTAGGCATTACCTCTAAAGAAATACTATGCTTCTTAATTGGGCTAAAACTTATGAATAGTCCAGGCATAACTGACCTAAATGACCTGAAACTACTATTGTTGTAACCTAATGAAAGTTTGTAAGAAAAAGTTTTTTTAATTCCAGGAATTAATATTTTAGACGAGTAACCTGCAGAAGAAAACCATTCCGGAAAAAACCTATTCCTCACAAAAGTAAAATCTGCAAGTGAACCATTTTCAAATCTATAAGATGAATTTATACCGTTAGCTCTAAAGTTAAAAATAGGGCTTGATGAATTAATGTTACCGACGGAGGTTAATAGTTTGTTATTCCAATTATGATTAAGTTGAAAATTATAAAGACCGGGGTTATTAAAATAGCTACTAAAGGTCTGCGTAAAAAAATTTATATTTGAAAAATTAGCATAATAGTTAAAGTCGTGGTTTTCATTTAATTGTATTTGCCCATAGGCACCAAGGCCAATCAAAGGATCCATTCCTGAAGCCAAATTTAATGCGTTAAAGTTAAGGTTAAGCGGTGAATAATCCTCGTTTCTTCGGTTATAAAAGTTGTTGTCTAAATCAAAAAACCTAAAATATCTTATTTTTTTATTTCCTTGTCCATCAAATGCAGAAACAATAATTTCGCTATCTCTCAAATTTCTTGGATCATAATTCACTATTTCAGATTTATTTATTTTTGTGACTGTATAAGTTAGTAAAGTGTCGGTATATGGTCGAACAGGAATAAAGATGTTATAATTAGTTGTTGAATCAAACATTTTTAAATTTTTTCCAATTCTAAATTTTAAGTTTATGACCTGCTGTGAATTTCCCTTATTAGAAAGAAGTATTTCGAAATCTTCTGAATTGTAAAGTTCGTTAAAATAAACTCTATTTACAGTAGTTTCTATATTCCAGTCCGAAACCTCAAGTATTTTAACGTAACTAACCCCGTAAAATTCTTTTTCTTTGGTTGATGCAATCATGTTTATTACATAAGCTATTGCGCCAACTTCATTTTGCGGTATAGTTATCCTCAGTGGTATATTTATTTCTCCACCGGGGATTATACTTCTTGAAAAGAGAACGTCTGAGTTTAAAAGTTCCCAACCAGCGGGTATGTTTAGTTTAAAGTCTAGATCTAAGATTTTATTGGTTTTATTTTTTATTTTACAAACATTAAAATAACTTTCACCAATACCATGGACAGTTTTAAATTTTACAAATTTTATTTCTACATCTTTAGCTATTGAATCTTCGGGAAATAGGTTTTCAAAATTAAAGTTGCTGTCTATAAAATATTCCCCACTATCTAAATAATTATAGTTTTTAAATTCTTTATGAGTATAGCCGTTTGTACCACTTATTCCCACAAGGTTAATTAATAGAAAAATTAAAATAACTAAATAATGGGAAATTTTTTTCATGGCGTTGGCCTTAAATATATCTCTAATTCGGTTTCATAATAGTCAGAATTACTGCCAATAATTTTATTTGTAACTCCGCATTGGTATGATATATTCACCTGAGTAGAAGTTGAAAATCTATCTTCAAATGAAGGATGTTCATATAGATTTACTTCACCAATAGTTAATATTTGCCAGCCTGTAAAGTTTCCACCAAGAGCAGGAACGCTACCTGCATCTGATGCCCTTATTTCTAGCACATCCAAATCCATCGTATTAGCTCCCCCGGAGCCTTCAAAATTTCCATCCGAAGCTTTTACAGATATATTCCATCCTGACACACTTACGCCACCTGATGAGTCAACAAAATGCACACCAAGCATTGTGTGGTTATTTTTAATAATGCCTGAATTAAAGTCACTAATACTATTGAAATTAAATGTAAGGCGCGAACCTATCATGGTGGTTAATCTTGCAGAATTAAATGGTGTTTGACTATATGAGTGGTTAATAGCAAAACAAAATACTATAAACAGAATTTTTGACATATGCGAGCATAAAATAACTATATATCTCTTAATAAACAAAAAAGGCTACAATAATGTAGCCTTTAAAATCAGAAAATATAATTAAAAAATTATAATAAAAGTTTATTGATCTAATTGTAAATCAAAAAGAACATTAGTTACATATCTGTCAGCGGTTACATCTTGGTTGATAAGCGCTACTTGGTTCATAGTACCTTCAGCAGTGCCAACTCGCCACCTTATTGTGATCGCATTGTCTGCTATGTTACCCGCATTCCCTTCGTTTGCAGCAGATGCAGGATCATAATCTACTAAAGCAGCAGCACCAGGAAATTGGGTTAAGGGAACAATGTTAGCTCCATTAGCTGTCGGAGAAGAAATTAATACTTCACCGGCTACACCACCAACTCCAGCACTAAATACATGATTTCCAGTAGCTGTAAGATCATATCCAATATTATTTAAAGCTAATGTGTTTCCTGCATTATCAGTGCCTATTAAAGTAGCGTCTTCAGCACCCATATGAATTTCCCAATTGTTTGATGACGCAACAGTAAATTGAGTTTGGTAAAAACCACCTGCTCCACCTACGGGTACTCCACCAACACCTCCAGCAAAACTTCCTACAGTTCCACCCGCTGAATTAATACCACTTTCATATTGACTTATAGTATTAAATGTGAATTCTATATTCCCACCATTTAAAATGTTAAGCCTAAGAACTTGATTTAGATTTACCGCAATAGGAACGGTAGTTCTGTCTGAAACTGCTTGAGAAATACCTGCAGAAATAATTCCAAAGGCAAATAAAGATAATATTAATTTTTTCATAATTTTTAAATTTATTTTAATAAATACTTTTTAATAAATACCTTTTAATAAATACCTTTTAATTAAAGGTTAATTAATTATTCAAATTTACAATAAAAGTTTAAAATTCCAAAAACAACCTCTGTTTTTTTTAAAAACCAACATTATTTATTAAAATTTTTTAAAAAATCTACGTACCATTAAAGTACCATTTTTATTAAAGAAAAGTTTAATATTTTGTTTGATAATAGTTTATATTATAATCTATAACTTCTGACAAATTTTTCAAATCAACATCTGCAAGACGATAATAATATTGTAAATCTTGCTTTTTTCTATTTCTAACATGCTTTAACATACAGAAATATTATACCAGCCCACAAAAGACTATAATCCTAATTGAGCATTATTCTTTACTCTCTCTACCATGAAATTTAAATTAATGAATTCATTAAAAGTATTTTCAAAAAAAAACACCAAAAAGAATTTTTAACCCCCTAAGCATTTCACCTCAAAGTTAAAAAACCCTAGCTTTGTAAGTAACTATGGCCCTCAAGCAATCTTTACAACAAAGACTTTTACAAAAGTTGTCTCCTCAACAGATACAGTTGATGAAGATGCTCCAGCTGCCTACCATTGAGCTAGAAAAAAGAATAAAGGAAGAGCTAGAGTTAAACCCTGCTCTTGACGAAGGGGAGGAGCAGCCCCAGGAATCATCAGAAGAAAATGTAGATTCTTCCATTGAAAAAAGAGACGATTTCAATTACCAAGATTATATAAACGACGAAACACCCTACTACAAAACCCAGTCAAACAATTCCTACAAAGACCAAGAGGATAATCAGACTCCACTTTCTTTAGGAGATTCTTTCACCGAGAAACTAGTTAGTCAAATTAGCCTAAGAATTAAAGATGAAAAACATCTTGTTATTGCAGAGCAAATCATTGGAAATTTAGATGAGTCTGGCTATTTAAGAAGAGAGCTTTTTAATATAGTTGACGACTTGGCCTTTTCTCAAAATATTTTAACAACTGAAGAAGAGGTAGAACAAGTTTTATTAGAAGTACAAGAGCTGGACCCACATGGAGTAGGAGCAAGAGACCTACAAGAATGTCTTTTGATTCAGCTCAGAAAAAAGAAAACAACAACTGCAACAAAAACAGCAGAAGCTATTTTAGAAAAATGCTTCGAATCTTTTAAGAAAAAACATTACAAGAAGATAGAACAAAAGCTAGATATTGACACAACAGCCATTAAGGAGGCAATGGCTGAAATTGTAAAACTAAATCCCAAACCAGGAAATTCTCTAATAGACACCTCAAAGTCTATTCAGCACATAACTCCCGACTTCACAATTACAGAAAACGAAGGAGCCTTAGAAGTAGAATTAAACCAACGAAATGCTCCTCAACTAAAAGTTAGTAGAGACTATGTAGAAATGATCAAAGGCTATGACAGTGCCCCAAAAAACAAAAGAGACAAAGAAGCAGTTTTATTTATAAAACAAAAAGTAGATGCTGCAAAATGGTTTATAGAGGCAGTTAAACAAAGACAAAATACACTTTTGGTAACTATAAATGCAATTATGGAGTTTCAAAAGGAATTTTTTCTTTCAGGCGATGAAAAAAATCTAAGGCCCATGATTCTTAAAGATATTGCTTCTATGGTGGATATGGATATTTCTACCATATCTAGAGTAGCCAACTCCAAACATGTAGCCACACCATATGGAACGTTTTTATTAAAATATTTTTTTAGTGAATCCCTTACTACCCAGTCTGGCGAAGAAGTTTCCACAAGAGAGGTTAAAACCATTCTAAACGAAGCAATTTCTAACGAAGACAAAACCAAGCCCTTAACAGATGAAAAACTAGCAGACCTCCTAAAAGAAAATGGTTATTTAATTGCTAGAAGAACTATTGCCAAATACAGAGAACAGCTTAATATTCCCGTAGCAAGACTTAGAAAACAATTGATTTAACCATGACAATATTCTCTAAAGTCATTTCTATAATTTTTCACCCAGTATTTACCATTGTTTACTCCTACCTAATATATTTCAATATTCAAAATATTTACAATCAAATGCTATTTCTAGCTGCCCCTAAAATCTATTGGGCGCTTTTGTTTTTTTTATTTCTTATGGTTGTTTTTTTCCCGTTAGTAACCATTTATATAATGTATAGAAATAAAACCATTAGTAGCATGTCCATCCCAAATAGAAAAGAACGGCTACCAGTTCTTATTTTAGTAACTATCTATTATTTAATGACTTATTATATTTTTAGATACTGGAATACCACTTTATTAAATTTATTTCACCCTTATTTATCTTTTTTATTTTCGGGACTTGTTTTAATAGTTTTCCTTACAGCAATTACTTACTTCTGGAAAATAAGCTTACATAGCTCGTCTATATCTGCCTTATGCGGAGGAATGATGGCAGAAACGCTTATAGCACAGCCCGTTTCTAGCCTGGATCAAGTTTTTTATATAAATATGGCTTTATTAGTTTTGGTTGGAATAGTATGCTTTTCTAGGTTATATTTAAGCGCACACACCCTAAGTCAAACAATTGCAGGATTAGTACTAGGATTTTCCTTGGCTTTTAGTCTTGTTTTTTTTCAAATTTATATTTGAATTTTACTAAATTTTTTTCCCACATCCAAGAATGCTCCAAACAATCCTCTAACGAAAATTTAGATTCCCATAATAGTTCATTTTTAATTAACCCATTATCTGAATAGATTTCTGGCACATCTCCAGCTCTTCTAGGACCAAATTCGTAGCTTAGCTTTTGGTTGCTAACTTTTTCAAAAGCAGCTATAACATCCAGAACCGAAGCTCCTTTTCCAGTACCAACATTATAAGTTTTAATAGACTCTTTATTAAGACCTTTCTTTAAAGAAGCTACATGGGCATTAGCCAAGTCAACTACATGTATATAATCTCTTATACAGGTTCCATCTTCTGTATCATAGTCTTTTCCAAAAACAGTAAGCTCTTTTCGTTTACCTATTCCAGTTTGAGTAATATATGGAACTAAATTATTAGGAACACCAATTGGTAATTCCCCAATTAAACCAGATGGATGTGCACCAATAGGGTTAAAATACCTTAAAAGGGTTAAAGAGGAGTTTGGTTTTGTTTTAAAAAAATCAGTTAGAATATTTTCACCAATTTGTTTTGTATAGCCATATGGTGAAAACGCTGGCTTGATTAATGCTGTTTCTTTAACAGGTATTTTATCTGGAACCCCATATACTGTACAAGAGGAAGAAAACACAAATGAATTAATTTTATTTTTTTCAATTATGTCTATAAAATTAATTAGATTCAAAACGTTGTTTTGGTAATATTTCATTGGGTTTACAACAGACTCATTTACAGCCTTGTCTGCAGCAAAATGAATTACCCCAACTGGATTTTCTTTTTGAAAAATATCTGTAATCTCTTCTTTATTGCCAATATTTGATACGTAACAAGTAATTTTTTTACCTACAATTTTCTCTATATTTTTAATTATGAAAGGTTCAGAATTTCTAAAGTCATCTACAATAACCGGTTCAAACCCGTTTTCAATCAATGCTACTGCAGTATGTGAACCAATAAATCCCGCTCCACCAGTTAAAAGTATTTTCATATTTTATTAAAGAATGGTAAAAGTATCTAAATATCTATTTTTTTAAAAATTTAATACTTTTAATTACAATAATTAACGACAAAACTAAGAGCACACAATGGAAAATATAGATTTTGCTTCAAATGGAATAGTAGAAGTAAAAAACGATGCTGGAGAAATTCAAGAAATAAGATTTAAGATTAGATTTCTGTCCTTACTAGGAAAAGTAGTGAAAAACATCTTTTTGTCTATTTTAATTTTTATAGCTATTATTTTTAGTCTTTTCACCTTTTACTCAATACCTTTTTTTTTATTCATAATACTGTTAGCGGTAAACAAAAGAACAATTGTTGTAAATAAAGAAAATTTTATTACAAAAAATTCTATTCCAATATTTCCGTCTAAGAAAATTTCAATTCTAGAACTTCAAAGACTAGAGGTTAAAAGAGTTGAGAACAAAAACCCTAATCGTTCTTCTTCAATGTCGGTTACTTTTGAGTTATATGCTATTTTTAAAAATAAGCCTTCTAAAATGATATTTAGAACTATGAACCCCATCTTAGCCGATCAAATGGATAGAAAAATCGAAAAGATGTTAAACATCAAGGACATTTCTAATAATGACCAATTTGAAAAAATTATAAAAACAGGGGACCAAAACAACTTAGAGGCCGAATATAGTAAAACCACCCACCAAAAATTCTCCCAAGGATCAAACCCTCCAAATTCCCAAACATCAAGTAAAAACTTAAATATTGACCAACCCTCTACTACCTTTCCCTTTACTATTTCTACCAACTTAATTAACTTAAAAATTGTACACTTTTATAATTATTCAACAAACACAGGTGGTATTTCATTATTAGTAGGTTTGGTTTTTAC
>Ga0115564_10004675_pt1 | contig 11061 bp, 6 predicted proteins | sample COGITO_mtgs_1105_7_FD_88680 | JGI IMG/M metagenome (GOLD analysis project Ga0115564, IMG submission 88680) | Pelagic marine microbial communities from North Sea - COGITO_mtgs_110523 | ecosystem: Environmental > Aquatic > Marine > Epipelagic | place: Germany:Helgoland, sampling site Kabeltonne... | reverse complement strand
GTCTTTGGCCACGTACTTACCGCCCGGCTTCAAGTCCGCGATGTACGGTGTGTCACGGAAGATGTCGCAGACGTCGTGCAGGTCGAAGTCGATGCCACACTCATGCGCGATCGCTGGTAGGTGCAAACCGGCGTTTGTGGAACCACCGGTCGCCGCGACGACGCGCGCCGCGTTCTCCAGCGACTTGCGGGTCACAATATCGCGCGGACGCAGGTTTATTTCGATCAGCTTCATCACAGCTTCACCCGACTTGTGGGCGAAGGTGTCGCGGATTTCATAGGGCGCTGGCGCTCCGGCAGAGTGCGGCAGGGCAAGGCCGATCGCCTCGGACACGCACGCCATAGTGTTGGCCGTAAACTGTGCACCACAAGAGCCCGCCGAGGGACAGGCCATGCACTCAAGCAGGTGCAGGTCTTCATCCGACATCTCGCCAACAGCATGCTGGCCAACCGCTTCAAACAGATCCTGAACCGTCACGTCCCGGCCCTTGAAGGTGCCCGGCAGGATCGAACCGCCGTACAGGAACACCGAAGGTACGTTCAGACGCACCATTGCCATCATCATTCCCGGCAGCGACTTGTCACAGCCCGCCAGACCAACCAGACCGTCATAGCAGTGGCCGCGCATGGTCAACTCGACGGAATCGGCGATGACTTCGCGCGATACCAGCGAGGACTTCATGCCCTCGTGACCCATGGCAATGCCGTCGGTCACAGTAATGGTGGTAAACTCGCGCGGTGTGCCGTGAGCGTGCTCGACGCCGCGCTTGACCACCTGGGCCTGACGCGAGAGCGAAATGTTACACGGGGCGGCTTCGTTCCAGGTTGTTGCGACGCCAATCAGCGGCTGTGCGATTTGGTCGTCACCCAAACCCATGGCGTGCAAATACGAACGGTGCGGTGCTCGCTCCGGGCCCATCGTGGTGTGACGGCTAGGCAGTTTTGATTTGTCGATTTTCTTGTTAGCGCCCATGGTTCCGGACGACCTCCCCTAATTGAGACAGCAAACTCGGTTGTGACGCCCCTTAGACGTCAAATCACGTGTTTTTGTTTTAGAGGTCCGTGCCAAGATTGGCAATTGAACCCACTAATATCAGCCCAGCCTTGACCTGAGCCGATCAAAGCGCCACTCCTTGGAGTGATGTCGAACGAAAACCAAACATTCCTTCGCCATGACTGGTCGCAGATCGAGCGGGTGTTCTACATGACCGCCCCGGCTCCCTGTCCGTATTTGCCGAACCGCACAGAGCGGAAGCTAATTACGGCTCTAGATCATGGCGATGACGAAGCATTTGATGCGCTCAGCTGGTCGGGCTTTCGCCGCAGCCACGAGATTGCTTACCGTCCTGCCTGCCCGTCCTGCAATGCCTGCATGTCCGCGCGGATCGACATTGCCTCGCACCGCCCTCCGCGCACGCAGCGTAAGATCATCAACCGCAACCGTGATTTGGTGCGTTCGGTTCGGGTCAACGAGTGTACCTCGGAACACTGGGAGCTGTTCGACCGCTACATCCGCGCGCGCCACGGCGTCTCAGAGATGGCGCTGATGACCCCGGATGACCTGCGCATGATGATCGACCAGTCTACGGTGGATACCGGTTTAATCGAATGGCGGGACGGCGAAGGCGTGCTGAAAGCCTGCATGCTGTTCGATGCCATGGAAGACGGCCTGTCTGCGGTCTATTCGTTCTTTTGCCCCGATGACCCCCGTCGCTCGCTCGGCACCTTCTGCATTCTCGACACCGTCGAACACCTCAAGCTCCTCGATCTGCCGAAATTTTATCTCGGGTATTGGATCAAGGGGTCCGAGACTATGGCCTACAAGATCAGCTTCCCTGGTGTTGAAATTCATGAGAACGGTCGCTGGCGGGCGGTTGAACCTGCACATCATTCGTCCTAATTCTCATTCAAACTAGAAAACCCTTACCTCAGGATATTCAATGACCGGCCCACTTGCCCCGATGAACCGTCTGCTTGGCTTTTTTGCACTTTTGTTGGCTGCGGGGCTGGGGACCGCCGGGGTTGCTTTCGGCGCAAGTGCGGACCACGGCGGGTATCACCTGCCCGGCAAGGAGCTGAACCTGCTCTGGGTTTTGCCGTTTGCCGGGATCCTGCTGTCGATCGCTTTCATGCCTTTGTTCCTGCCACGCATCTGGCACCATCACTTCGGTAAGATCAGTGCCTTCTGGGCGTTGTGTTTCCTTGTTCCGTGCCTGCTGATCTATGGCTTCCAGACCACGTCATTCCTGGCGTGGGAGACTTTCATGCATGAGTACCTGCCGTTTATCATCCTGCTGTTCGCGCTGTTCACGGTTTCGGGCGGGGTGCGAATCAAGGGCTCTCTGGTCGGCACTCCGGCACTGAATACCGGCATTCTGGCTATCGGCACCGTGCTGGCATCATTTATGGGTACGACCGGCGCCGCCATGCTGCTGATCCGCCCGTTGTGCCGCGCCAATGACCATCGCAAGCACCGCGTCCACACCATCGTTTTCTTCATCTTTCTGGTCGCCAACATCGGTGGTTCACTATCGCCGTTGGGGGATCCACCCCTATTCCTGGGCTTCCTGAAGGGCGTCAGCTTCTTTTGGCCGACCACGGCGATGTTCCTGCCGATGCTGTTCCTGTCGGTCATTCTGCTGGTCGTCTATTACGCCCTGGATAGCTTCATGCATCGCCGTGAAGACGAAATCGTGCCGATGAACAACATCGAAACCGGCAACGAAGGCGAGAAACTGGGGCTGGAAGGCAGCATTAATCTGCTGCTGCTCGCCGGCATTGTTGGCTTTGTGCTGTACTCCGGTTTCGCCGACGACTTGCCCGCCCCCTTTGGCACCACAGCGCACTTCTTGATTTACGACGTTGATATCAAGCTCGCCAACCTGGTCCGCGACGTTGGCCTGGTAGCGCTGGCGGGACTTTCGCTGCTACTCACGGTGAACGAAAGCCGACGCCTGAACGGCTTCACCTGGTTCCCGATCATCGAGGTTGCGACCCTGTTTGCCGGTATCTTCATGACCATTATCCCTGCCCTGTCGATCCTGCGCGCTGGCACCGAAGGGGCGCTGGGCTGGGTGATCGAGGGTGTAACGCAGCCTGACGGAACCCCATTCAACGCCGCCTATTTCTGGGCGACGGGCCTGCTCTCAAGCTTCCTGGATAACGCACCAACGTATCTGGTGTTCTTCAATACCGCGGGCGGTGATCCCGAACAGTTGATGGGTGAGCTTAGTGGAACGCTGCTGGCGATATCGGCTGGTGCGGTGTTTATGGGGGCTGTGACCTATATTGGTAACGCGCCGAACTTCATGGTGCGCTCGATTGCCGAGGATCGTGGGATTAAAATGCCATCGTTCTTCGGTTATATGGCCTGGTCGGTGTGTATTCTGATGCCACTGTTCGTGCTGGTCACCTTCCTGTTCTTCAACCCCTTGACCGGAAACTAAGGCCAAGGACGAAGCCGCAAGGGGACACGCGCACGGCGGTCAATCAGATTTTGAGCGCCGTGGTCTCCTTGATGACTTCCATCGACAGGCTCGATGTCACGTTGAACAGGTTAATTCGACCAATGAAGCGCTTGTAAAACAGGTCGTAGTCCCGCGTGCTCGCCACCCGGACCTTCAAAATATAGTCCACGTCCCCCGCCAAACGGTGGCATTCGAGGATTTCCGGCATTTCGGTAACAATCTCGGTAAACCGGCTCAGCCAGTCGCTGGTGTGCTGGTCGGTGCGAATGGCGAGGAAGAACGTCTCGGTTAGCCCGATCGCGTCACCATTGAGAATGGCGACCTCCCGATCAATAACGCCGGCTGCCTTCAGCTTCTTGATACGATTCCAAACCGGCGACTTTGTCGATCCGATCTGACGCGCAATTTCTTCGAGCGGAAGCGTTGCATCCACCTGAATGAGGCGGAGAATTTTTCTATCAGTATCGTCAAACTGCATTTTTGTTCTTCTCTTTCGGTCTATAGAAAAACTTGATACCGGCAAATGGCGAGAAATCAAAATGAATTTCGAAAAATCGGATTTTTGTGGGAATCTCTCTCGCAAGGCCGCATCACACTTACACCACTACAGTTATAGTTAGATCCGCGCCCATGTTGCATAAGCCTGATACCGTCGCTCAGCCTTCCGAATGGTCCATTCAGTCACAGCTCATCCACGATGGTCTGGAACGGTCTTCTTTTGGGGAAACCGCTGAGGCGATGTATCTCACCTCTGGTTATGTTTACGAGAGCGCAGAGCAGGCCGAGGCGCGCTTTAAGGGCGATGATGAGGGCTTCATCTACTCCCGCTACGGCAATCCAACTGTCAGCCTGTTTGAAAACCGCCTCGCAGCGTTGGAAGGCACTGAGCGCTGTGTGGCCGTTTCCAGTGGAATGGCGGCGATGCACGCCGCATTGGCATGCCAACTTTCGCACGGCGACCATATCGTCGCGTCCAAGGCGCTGTTTGGCTCCTGCCTGCAAGTCATCACCCATGTCCTGCCCCGCTATGGCATCAGCTTTACCTTGGTCGATGGAACGGATCTGGAGGCCTGGCAGGCCGCTATTACCCCGCGAACCAAGGTCTTTTTCTGCGAAACCCCGGCCAATCCGACGCTCGCGCTGGTCGATATTGAAGCGGTGGGTCAAATTGCCAAGGCCGCCGGGATATCCTTTGTGGTCGATAACGCCTTTGCCTCTCCCGTGGTGCAACGCGCCGCACCGCTGGGTGCCGACGTCATCACTTATTCCGCGACCAAGCACATCGACGGACAGGGGCGCTGCATGGGTGGGGCGATTTGCTGTTCAGAGGAATTCTACACTGAGCACCTGCAGCATTATATTCGCCACACTGGTCCCTCACTGAGCCCCTTCAATGCCTGGACACTGGCCAAAGCCCTGGAAACGCTGGATTTGCGCGTTTCCCGCATGGCCGAAAATGCTCAGCGTGTTGCGGAATACCTGGAAGGCCACAGCGCCGTGAACCGTGTTTGCTATCCCGGTCTCCAAAGCCACACTCAACGCGAGATCGCGATCCGGCAGATGCGGAATGGCGGAACGCTTGTGGCCTTTCAGGTTGAAGGCGGCAAAGCCAATGCTTTCAAAATGCTTAACGCGCTGCGCCTCATTCGGATTTCAAACAACCTCGGCGACAGCAAATCTCTGATCACCCATCCGGCAACCACCACCCACCGTGTGCTGAGTGAAGAAGATCGCTGGAGTGTTGGCATTTCGAACTGTTTGGTGCGTTTGAGCGTGGGGCTCGAAGACTCTGAGGACCTGAAAACAGACCTCGAGCGCGCGCTGAGCACCATCAGCTAGCGCACTGGCCGTCGAAAAAAAAAGGGGAAAGGCACGCGTGTTGCGCGCCTTTCCCCACATATCCAAACCCAAAGCCCACCATCCGGGTGGGCGCAAAATCAGATCCCGAAGAGCAAACGGCTCGGGTCTTCGATGTTCTCTTTCACTTTGACCAGGAACGTCACCGCTTCCCGGCCATCGATGATCCGGTGGTCGTAGGACAACGCAAGATACATCATCGGGCGAATGACCACTTCACCGTTGATCGCAACCGGGCGATCTTCGATTTTGTGCATGCCCAAAATTGCGCTCTGCGGCTGGTTCAGGATCGGCGTAGACAGCATCGAGCCGTAGATCCCACCGTTGGAAATTGTGAAGGTGCCACCGGACATTTCCGCCATGGACAGCTTGCCGTCCCGCGCGCGCTTGCCAAAGTCGGCAATGGTGCCTTCAATATCCGCGAACCCCAGCGTGTCAGCGTTCCGGATCACGGGCACAACCAGCCCGTTTTCAGTGCCAACGGCGACGCCGATATTGTAGTAATTCTTGTAAATGATGTCGGTGCCGTAGATCTCGGCATTGACTGCAGGCAGCTCCTGCAGCGCTGCGACACAGGCCTTGGCGAAGAACGACATGAAGCCCAGCTTGATGCCGTACTTTTTAACGAAGGCCTCCTGGTGGGTTTTGCGCAGTGCCATGATCGCAGACATATCAACGTCGTTAAACGTGGTCAGCATGGCCGCGTTGTCTTGTGCTTCCTTGAGCCGCCGCGCAATGGTCTGGCGCAGGCGGGACATACGTACGACCTCTTCCTCACCGCCGGGCTGGCGTGGGGGCAGCTCGTTTGTCGGCGTCAGCGCAGAAGACTTCGCCGCGACCGCGTTGGAGACATGCCCCGCCGGCCAAGAACCCGCCTTAGCCGCCTTCAGTGCCTCCGTCGGCATAATCCGCGCTGCCGCAGCTGGCGCTGGTGCAGCGGGCTTTGGCATGGGCGCTGCCGAGACTTCAGCGGTCGGCTGTTGCATTGCCGTGGGCGCGGGCGCTGGCGCAGCCGCAGCGGGCGCATCGCCCTCTTCCATCAGGCCCAGAACCGCGCCAACTTCAACAGTTGCCCCTTCTTCCGCCGATACAGCCGCGACCACGCCATTGGCCGGCGCACCCACTTCGAGCGTCACTTTGTCCGTTTCCAGTTCGACCAAAGGTTCGTCCTGAGCCACTGCTTCACCGGGCTTTTTCAGCCACTGTGCCACGGTGGCTTCAGTAACGGATTCACCTAAAACCGGGACAACGATTTCTACAGCCATTCGCTGTTTTCCTTTTACTTTTTTTTGGGCGACTAGCGTCGCTTTACCGGTCCAACCAAGGCCGCTTCGACCAAAGCCGCCTGTTGTTTCTTGTGGAGCGAGCCAGAACCTGTGGCTGGCGATGCAGCCGCGGTGCGACCGGCATAGCCTGCGCGCCCTGCGGCGGCTCCCACCTGCTCAAGAACGTCTTCGATATAAGGGTCCACGTGCGTCCAGGCGCCCATGTTCTTAGGCTCTTCCTGACACCAGACGAACTCGCAATGCTTGAAGCTCTCCATCTCTTCGGCGAGCGCGATACTCGGGAAGGGATAAAGCTGCTCGATCCGGACAAGATGGACATGCTCCAGTCCGCGTTGCTCCCGCTCTTCGAGCAGGTCGTAGTAGACCTTGCCCGTGCACAGAACCACGCGCTTGGCGTCCTTTCGTGCCGCGACATCCATGGAACGGTCTTCGAGCAGAACCCGGTGGAACGTCGAACCGTTCATGAAATCCTCTTTAGGCGAAACGCAGCGCTTGTGCCGAAGCAGCGACTTGGGTGTCATCAGGACCAGAGGCTTGCGGAAATCCCGGCGCAGCTGTCGGCGCAGAATGTGGAAGTAGTTGGCAGGCGTGGTGCAGTTGGCGACCTGCCAGTTGTCTTCACCACACATCTGCAAGTACCGCTCCAGGCGCGCCGAAGAGTGCTCCGGCCCCTGCCCTTCGTAACCATGCGGCAGTAGCAGCACCAGACCGGACATCCGCAGCCACTTGGCTTCGGCGGAGGAAATGAACTGGTCGATGATGATTTGCGCGCCGTTCGAAAAGTCACCGAATTGCGCTTCCCAAAGGGTCAGGGCCTTGGGCTCTGTGTAGGAATAGCCGTATTCAAAGCCTAGCACTCCAGCTTCCGACAGCGGCGAGTCAATGATCTCCAGGCGCGCCTGATCTTCGCCCAAGGTCATCAGCGGTGTGTGTGTCGCTTCGGTTTCCTGATCCGTCAGCACGGCGTGACGCTGGGTGAAAGTCCCGCGGCGCACGTCCTGCCCAGAAAACCGGATGGGAGTACCTTCCATCAGCAGGGAGCCAAAGGCCATGGATTCAGCCGTCGCCCAGTCGAAGCCGTTACCGGATTCAAACATCTCCCGCTTGTTATCCATCAGGCGGACAACCTTCTTGTTCGGTGCGAAGTCTCCCGGCATCGATGGCAACTGTTCGGCCAGAACCATCCACTGCTCAACCGACAAGCCGGTTTTTCCGCGCCGAGGGCCGCCTTCAGCGCGTTTCAGACCTTGCCAGGAACCACCCAACCAGTCGGCACTATTGGGTTTGTAGGACTGTGCAGCCTCAAACTCTTCGGCCATGAGGGCTTGAAAGTCATCGTGAAGTTGTTGCGCTTCATCTGGCGATATCAGGTTCTCAGCAGCCAGCTTGTCTGCGTAGAGTTTACGCGTTGGGCGCTGCTTTTTGATCTGCTTGTACATGAGCGGCTGCGTAAACGCCGGCTCGTCGCCCTCGTTGTGGCCAAAGCGACGGTAGCAGAACATGTCGATCACGACATCTTGCTTGAATTCCTGCCGGAACTCCATGGCGATACGGGCCACGTGGATGACGGCTTCCGGGTCATCCCCGTTAACATGGAAGATCGGCGCTTCGATCGCTTTGGCAATGTCGGTACAGTAAGGGCCGGGACGCGCATTGACCGGATTGGTGGTGAAGCCAATCTGGTTATTGATGATGAAGTTAATCACCCCACCCGTGCGGTAGCCCTTCAGACCCGTCAGATCGAGCACTTCGGGCACCAGGCCCTGTCCCGCGAAGGCCGCGTCCCCATGGATCAAGATCGGCATGACCTTGGTGCGATCACTGTCGCCGTGCTGATCCTGCTTCGCCCGCGCCTTGCCCACCACGACCGGGTTAACGGCCTCAAGGTGCGAAGGATTGGGATTGAGGGACAGGTGAACGGTTTCACCGTCAAACTCACGGTCAGCCGAAGACCCTAGGTGGTACTTAACGTCGCCCGAGGCATTGACGTCATCGGGGAAAGCGAACCCCCCCAGAAACTCATTTAAAATCGCCCGGTATGGCTTGTTCATGAAGTTGGCCAGAACGTTCAGCCGTCCCCGATGCGCCATGCCGAGCACAACTTCCTTCAGCCCCAGCTGTGAACCGCGCTTGAGGATTTGCTCCAGCGCCGGAATCATGGTCTCTGCACCGTCGAGGCCAAAGCGCTTGGTTCCGGGAAACTTCTTATCGAGGAAGACTTCGAAGCCCTCTGCATGAGTCAGACGCTCCAGAATGGTCCGCTTGCCCATTTCCGTGAAGTCAGTCTTATTCTCGATGCCTTCAATCCGCTCCTGCACCCATGCTTTCTGCACCGGATCGGTGATGTGCATGAACTCAACACCAATCGACCCACAATAGGTCGCGCGGCAGCGATCGAGGATCTGCTGCACCGTCGCGTATTCGCCCAGGCCCAACACGTTGTTGATGTAAACGTCCCGGTCCATGTCCGCGGCGGAGAACCCATAGTTCGACGGGTCCAGTTCCTCGTGCTCACCCTGCCGCTTGAGCCCCAGGGGGTCCAAATCGGCCTTCAAGTGGCCACGAATGCGGTAGGCCCGGATCATCATCCAGGCAGCAACAGAATCCTGCGTGGCAAGCTTGGCTGCTTCGGCGTCCAGACCGCCGCCGGCCTCTTTGGCCTTTTTCGCTGCTGCCGCCTGCTCGGCGGCCTCCTCAGCACTGATGGCCCCCACGATCCTGGTATTTCGCGGTTTCCAACTGGGGCCATTAAAATCACCAAACAGGGCCGCTTCGTCGTCACTCAATGCGGCAAAGAATTCTTGCCAATTGGAATCAACTGCTGACGGATTTTGCGAATATAGGGCAAACAAATCAGCAATATAAGAAGCGTTAGCGCCTGTTAGCGCGGAGAGCGGGTCGTCGTACGAGGCTGCATCACCAGCCTGATCCAGCGGTGCCATTGGTTTCCTGTCTCTACAATGGTGTGAACGGGCCTAAATAAGGGGTTCACAAGGAAGCAAACAAAACTGTGATCTAAATGTACGCCTCTCGGACAAGAATTAAAAGCGCCCCCTACTGCTGCATCTGCGACCACTGCAAGGCCTTCCTTGCATGGCTTCGTGTTTAGCGCTCCTCCGCCTTCGCCCGACTCCTTGGCATAGATTCGTGAATCGATTCGTGCATTATGAGAGTTTAATGCCTGTCTCGTCGCAATAACTCATAATTACGCGCCCAGCACTTCAAAAAGTACGTGTTTGCATAGACTTATCCCCACAAATACGTCCTTTCTAACCCCTGATTTGACACACAACTCCGTCGTCATGGCCCCCAGTATTTTGTTGCCAACGACGCAGGGAATTTCCTGATTTGAGTTGCCAGAGGTTGATTGAAATTGAGGGACGACGCGATGCGACGTTTTCTGAGACATGGTCCAGCGGCCATAGTGACCGCCGCTGCCGCACTCTTGGTGGGGTGTGAAGCGATGGAGAACAGCGACGTTGCTTCACAGCGCTTACTCCATGGCCACGCCTTCCATGGTCAGGGTGACTATGTCGAGCTCTCAAGCGCAACGGTGGCCCGTCCGTTTAATCGTGCCGCAATCTCTACGTCTGACGCTCTGGAAAATTTTCTCTGGGATCACTCTGTCCGAGCACTGATCGTCTCCAGAGGCGACGATATCGTCCTAGAGGCCTACACAGCTGATCACGACGAAACCACGCTTTGGAACACGCACGGTATCAGCACGACCATGATCGCGTCTGCCGTCGGCACGGCGATCAAGGAAGGCAAGATCCAGTCGCCGGATGAGTATATTTCCCTGCACCTTCCAACTTACGGTGGCTCTGGCCTGACATGGCGGCATTTACTGACCATGACGCCGAACCTGAAATACCGTGAAACGCCCTTCTCTCCGGTATCACAGACCGCTCGCCTGTTCACGGATGACGATTTCTCCGATCTGATCGAACAACCCGAGTTCACCGAAAATCAGCCTGGTGAGGAGTTTCAGTACAGCTCCTTAACCGCACAAGTGATGGCTGAGGGGCTCGAGGCTGTCTACGACGCTCCGATCGAGCGGATCATTACCAACGAGGTTTGGTTTCCGATGCGCTCGGAGCTGTCCGCACTTTGGTCGATCTCAGAAGAGGATCGCCAGGCCCGCGCGGGCTACGGTCTCTACATGAGCTCCCGCGATATGTGGCGGCTGGGCCGTTTCCTGGCAACCGACATTAAACATCAGGTTGATCCTGAATTCCTTGCTGAGATGCAGGGTCCAGCGGCCGGCAAGGGCCGCTTCTTCAAACGCGCCGAATCCCGCCTCTTATCCGAGGATTGGGGTTACGGTTTTGGAACTTGGTTCGTGAAATTCCCGCTGAACGGCAAACTGGTTGCGGGCTACGGATCAATTGGGTTTGGAGGCCAAACCGTCCTGAACGTACCACAGTACGACATGACGATCGCCATCATGGC
>Ga0115564_10004669_pt1 | contig 11068 bp, 12 predicted proteins | sample COGITO_mtgs_1105_7_FD_88680 | JGI IMG/M metagenome (GOLD analysis project Ga0115564, IMG submission 88680) | Pelagic marine microbial communities from North Sea - COGITO_mtgs_110523 | ecosystem: Environmental > Aquatic > Marine > Epipelagic | place: Germany:Helgoland, sampling site Kabeltonne... | reverse complement strand
TATGAAAACGACTCAATTAACGGCTGAAATTTTACGTAAAAAATCTTTTCTGTGTGTAGGCTTAGATGTCGATATGGAGAAAGTGCCACTGGCATTTCGAAATTCGCCTACTGCCTTGGTTGACTTTTCAAAAGCAATTATCGACGCTACCGTTGACTATGCTGTTGCCTACAAGCCAAATATAGCTTTTTTTGAAACCTACGGTGTAGAGGGGATGGCGGCATTAAAGGAAGTGATTGATTCTCTTAATGAAAAACATCCTGAAATTTTCACCATAGCTGATGCCAAAAGAGGAGACATAGGAAATACATCAACGCGCTATGCAAAAGCCTATTTTGAAACGCTTGGCTTCGACGCTATTACCGTGGCACCTTATATGGGAAAAGATTCTGTAGAGCCTTTTTTAGCCTTCGAGGAAAAACATACCATATTGTTAGCACTTACTTCAAATCCTGGTTCAAACGATTTTCAGCGAATTGAAGCCCACGGAAAGCCCTTGTTTCAGTCAGTATTAGAAAAGGCAAAAACCTGGGAGGGAAGTGATCGTTTGATGTATGTTGTCGGTGCAACTCGAGCAGATGCTTTGACAGAAATCCGTAAAATAGTTCCAGATGCATTTTTATTGGTGCCAGGGGTAGGTGCCCAAGGCGGCAGTTTAGCTGATGTTGCTACATATGGATTAAATAAAGGTGTTGGCTTGTTGGTAAATTCCTCTCGCGGAATCATTTATGCTTCTCAAGAAGAAGACTTTGCCAGTGCAGCACGGCAGGCCGCTAAGACCATGCAAGAAGAAATGGCTCTTTTGCTGGCGCAAAACAATTTTATTTAATGCTTAACTATTCTGTTTATCGTTCTGAGGAAAACAAGCAATGGGTAACCTTTATCCATGGAGCGGGGGGGAGTTCTAGTATTTGGTTTAAGCAAATTAAAAGTTTTTCTCGTTGCTTTAATCTACTTTTAATTGATCTTCGTGGGCACGGAAAGTCTAAAAATCATTTAGCCGATCTCACTAATAGTGCCTACACCTTTGATGCTATAGCGGCTGAAGTTGTTGAAGTACTTGATCATGAGAAAATTCAGAGGTCACATTTCATGGGCATTTCGCTGGGAACCATACTAATTCGTACAATAGCGGAGACCCATCCAGAAAGAGTCAAAAGTATGATTATGGGGGGCGCTATTCTTAAATTAAACCTTCGCTCAAGATTGTTGATGCGTTTTGGAAATGCTACCAAATCAATTCTTCCCTATATGTGGTTGTATAAAATGTTGGCATTTATTATTATGCCCAATCGGAATCACAAAGAGTCCCGATTGTTGTTTATCCGAGAGGCAAAGAAGTTGTATCAAAAAGAATTTATTCGTTGGTTTAAGTTGACCTCTGATGTGATTCCATTGTTAAAGATTTTCCGCCAAGAGCAAATCAAGATTCCTACATTATATGTAATGGGGGAACAAGATTATATGTTTTTACCTGCTGTGGTGAAGGTCGTGGCTCAACACAATTTATCGCAGCTACAGATAATTCCCAACTGTGGTCATGTTGTCAATGTTGAGCGTCCCCAGAAGTTCAACCATTTGGCAATAGGTTTTTTACAACAGCTTTAAGAAAAAATCACTGTTTTATTTTTATAAACCAAGACCTTTCGATTTACGTGAAGTTGTAGGGCTTTTGATAATACAATGCGTTCTAAATCTCTCCCTTTTGCAATAAAATCCTCAATGGAGTGCAAATGAGAAACCTGTGTAATGTTTTGTTCAATAATTGGTCCAGCGTCCAGTTCTTCTGTCACGTAGTGACTAGTCGCGCCAATAATTTTCACTCCCCGTTCATAGGCCGAATGATAGGGTTTAGCTCCAGGAAAAGCAGGTAAAAAAGAATGGTGTATGTTGATTATTTTATTTGTAAAAGCTTTAATTAATTTAGGAGAAATAATTTGCATATAACGAGCAAGAACAATGCATTCAACCTTGTGATGTTTGAGTATTTCAAGCTGTCTTGATTCTGCTTTGTTTTTGTTTTCTTTGGTAATGGGAACGTGGTAAAAAGGGATGTCAAAACGTTCGGCAATTGAGGCGAGGTCTATGTGGTTACTGAGAATAAAAGGAATATCAACAGCTAATTCTTTGGACTGATAGCGTGCGAGTATGTCATATAAACAATGGTCATATTTGGAGACAAATAAGGCCATTTTTGGACGGTAATCTTTGTCGTATAGATCGTACTCTAGGTTGTACTGCTTAGCAATAGATGAGTCCAGTGCTGCACTAAACTGCGCTTTAGAAAATTTTCCATTCATAAATTCGCATTCTAAGCGCATAAAAAATAATTCATTTTCTCGATCTACATATTGATCAATATAAACGACATTACCAGATTTTTGATGAATAAAATTTGTTACTGTTGCAATGATTCCCTTTTGATCAGGGCAGTTAATGTTGAGAATGTAAGTACTCATTTGTAAGGCTTTGTAGGGTCAATGATACATCCTTTTTGTTCATGAAAAAAGAAAAACCCTTGAATCTCACAAAAAGCGACTCAAGGGTTAAAAAAAAACCAAACAATTATGTTTTAGAAACTGTAGATTGCTGCAACAATAAAGGTGGAAAGGCTATCTGTAGCTCCATCTGCATTGCTGTAGAATTGGCCAGAAGCCGAGTCAATCCGGATCTCTGGCTTAAAAATTAAGTTTCCAGAGGTATAGCTACCGGTCAGCGTAAAAGAAGTATTGTCTCCTTCGCCGCTAATTGATCCAATTGCACCAAGACCTTCTTCAGAAAAGGCTTCAAATCTTGCTCCGAGTGCAAACGTATCAGAAATAGTGTATTGTGGATATAATGCAATACCAGAAAAATCAATATCAAGATCATCGCTGTATGAGGTAGCATTTATTCCAAGGTATAGCTTTTCTGTCAAATTGAAACCACCAGTAAAGTCAATTTGTGAAACTCCTGCAGTTCCACCTCCTAAGTAGTTAATGTATTGACCGAATAATCCTAATTGTACCCCTATCATATAATCTTCACCCAAAGGCTGAGATTCTGTCATGTCTGTTTTGTTCAATACTCCTAGCATAATGGAAATATCGTCACTTACAGCTAAATCTGCTTTAATTCCAGTGTGGGAGAAAGGTCCATAGGAGAACATATATGAAGTGGTGTAGTTGAAATTAGCTACAGGTGAAATCACTTCATATCCTAGGAAGGTATTAAAATTCCCTAGGGTTAGCGTAAAACTTTCGCTTAGGTTATAGTAAGCATACAACTGGTTCACAATATTTGATGAACCAGACGAGTTGAAAACTGCGTCTGTTCCTCTAGGTCCAAATACCAAGTCAGCAACAAAACCAGACTTCTCACCCTCATACGAAACAACTATGTTCGCCATTCCAAGAGCAAAACCAGGTAGATCACCAAAAGAAGAGCCTGGAGCATACTCACTACTTCTGTAATAAGTGTCAATTGATCCTGCGATAGAGAAGCTTGGCGCTTCTTCTGTTTCGGTTTCTTCTTGTGCATAGGTAAGTGTGCCTGCAAGAAGCGTAAATAATAAAAATGTAGTTTTGAAAATTTTCATAGTATAGATTTTATGATTAGTAATGATTTAGTGTTGGTTCATTCTGAAGTCAGCATAAGCGTCCATTCCGTGTTCTGCAAGGTCAAGACCTTTGAGTTCTTCATCTTTGTCTACGCGTAATCCGACGGTAGCTTTCACGATAAAGAGGATAATAAAGGAACAGATAACACAAAATGCACCAACAATTCCTACCCCTGCAAGTTGAATCAAGAATTGGTCAAATCCGGCCATTGCTCCAAAAATACCAACGGCTAGGGTTCCCCAAATTCCACAAATTAAGTGAACCGCTACGGCTCCGACAGGATCATCTAGTTTTAGTTTGTCGATCAAAGCAACACTCAAAACGATAATAATACCAGCAATTAGTCCAATAATGACAGCATCTCCTGGTGACATTTGATCTGCACCTGCTGTAATTCCAACCAAACCACCAAGAATACCGTTCATAAACATGGTGAGGTCATAGTTCTTGTAAAGAATGTATGAGAAAATTGCAGAGGATACGCCACCAGCAGCAGCAGCCAAACAGGTTGTTACCAGTGTAAGAGAGGTCAATGCAGGATCAGCAGAAAGAACAGAGCCTCCGTTGAATCCAAACCACCCCAGCCATAGGATCAATACTCCAGCAGCTGCTAGAGGTAAGTTGTGGCCTGGTATAGCCAGGGATTTCCCGTCTTTATCGAACTTCCCAATACGAGCACCTAATAAGTAGATGGCAACCAATGCTGCCCATCCCCCTACAGAGTGAACAAGGGTTGAACCTGCAAAGTCATAAAAGCCCATTCCGTCTAAAAATCCACCCCCCCATTTCCATGCACCTACTATAGGGTAAACAAGACCAACATAGGTGATGGCAAAGAGTATAAATGCATTAAGTTTGATTCGCTCTGCAACGGCACCTGAAACAATGGTGGCTGCCGTAGCGGCAAACATTCCCTGGAAAAGAAAGTCTGTCCACCAGGTATATCCTCCGTCTGCATAGGCAGCGGTCATTCCTCCCTCAGGGGCAGCGATACCAAAGCCAGCGAATTTGAATATGCCCATAGCGCCCTCCTCAAAACCGGGGTACATAAGATTAAAACCTCCAATTGCATACAAGAGTAAGCCAACTGTAATAACGAAAAAGTTTTTGAATAAAATATTGATGGTATTTTTTTGGCGTGTTAGTCCTATTTCAAGAAAGGAAAATCCTAAGTGCATGAAAAAGACCAATGCCGTACAGACCATCATCCATACGTTGTTTGCTGTAAAAAGTGCTGTAGCTTCCATAAATGTTATATAAAGTGGTTTATGATTAGTTTAATGTTGAGCCTCCTCGTTCACCAGTACGGACACGAATTGCTTCTTCTATAGGTGAAACGAATATTTTCCCATCACCTACCTTGTCGGTTGCTGCAGAATCAACAATCGCCTTGATTGTTCTTTCGACAAAATCATCGTTAACGACGATTGAAATGTACCGCCGTTGTATGTCGGAAGTACTGTAGCTAATTCCACGATATACATGGCCTTCTTTTTCGTTTCCAATTCCTGTTACATCCCAGTAACTAAAAAAGTTAACTTCTACTGCGTGTAGCGCATCACGAACTTCTGAGAATTTAGACTTTCGGATGATTGCTTCGATTTTTTTCATATTGTATGATTTATAAATTGCTTCACAAAAATACATTCATAAAAATAGTATACCCCATAATAAAAAGGGATAAATATTAATTTTTATTATATAAATAAAACATACCCCCTATTTTTTAGGGGGTATGTAAAATTATGATGATAAATATGAGATTATCAAAAAATATCCAAGCTCGTTGAAGAAAATTTAATTATCTAGATAGCCAAAGTCCAAAAAGTAGAGAAAATGTTCCCAAGCAAATAGTTGCGGTAAAATAGATAAAGGGATAGACAATGGAAGATGCCTTGCTGAGATTGAATAGATCTAGGGTGAAGCTAGAGAAAGTCGTGAGTCCCCCACAAAAACCAATCATTAAAAAGAGGGTGAGTTCCTCCCGCATTAATTCTAACTTATTGAGATAACCCAAAAAGAGGCCTAGGAGCAAGCATCCTATAATATTAGCTGTTATAGTTGCAAAGGGGAAATAGGTATTGGTTGATTTAAAGAGAATAGAAAATAAGTAGCGAAGGCTGCTTCCCAGTCCGCCGCCTAAAAAAACCCATAAGATTGCTTTTATGTCCATTATTGTATTGGTATAATCAGTACTGTTTCCCATTTCAACGGGTTGCAAGTATCTTCCTTGTTAATTTTTTCAATTTGTATTGCTGAATACGATTGTAGTTTTGTTTTAAGACTATCTTTTAGAATAAGCCAACTTTCTTTGAGATAAGTAAGGTCTCCAAAATGGGTTAAGGCAATAGAATTCCCACCCTCGTATCGAAGACATTTTATGATATCGCTGTTGGTGTTAAAATAACGGTCAGTTTTAAGGGCTGCTCTCCAATATACGTTTTGGGCTCTAATAGAGGGGTAGAAAACAAATGGATCTTCCAATGTTGTAATCTTTTTTTCTTTGGCAAAAACAATTAAACCTTCCTGAGCAACCGCTAGGTCATTAGAGAGCGAAGACCAGTCACTTGATCCTTCTATAGTAATATAATAAGTGAAGGCTTGTGACTGTTCTCCAAGATATTCCCATCGGTGTTGGGTAAATTGTTGCTTGATAGCTAAAAGACTAGTGGCTAATCGAGATTCTGCTAGGCTTTTGATTCTACTAAAAAATGTAGAATTAAAAAACAGGTATAGTTTTTCAACAAAATTGACGGAATAAGTATAGCTGAGTTTTACCGTATTCCTTCTTTGATCAAATGACCATTTCTCTAAAATGTTAAAGCCTTTGGATGTAGGGATAATATATTCAATGCTAGGTGGTTTTTTTGGGAGTAGCTGGATTTGCTTTTCAAAAAACACTTTATCCAAACCTGTATAATCTTTCTTGAAGTTTTTTTGCCAAAATTCATTTCCTTGCTGGCTGGATAAATAATCGATATGGCTTTGTAATGGATAGGCCATTTCTTGTTCGATTGATATAAGGTAGTCTTTTGGATGATTTTTGATTATCAGAACAAAGAGACTAAAGCCAAAAAAAATTAACCCGAAAAGTGTTTGCAGGAATTTGACCATCTATCGATTCTGTTTAATGGACAAATACCTTAATCATAAAAAGGGCAATAATGGCTAAAATAAAGCCAATCAATATTTTATAGGTACCAGCATAATGTATTTTATGCCCTTTTGAATCCATACGATACACCCATACAATGATGGCCGTGAAGGAAATGACAAAAAAGAGGGCAAATTGGAGTTGTCCTGATGAAAACATTCGTAATTTTTCCACTAAATTAGACAATCTAGCTCATAATACTTAATTATTCATGATTCAAAAAGAACTTAAAGCAGTCGAAAGCTTTCACAAGGCATTTAAAATTGATTGTGCAACTGAACCCACCGTCGCAATTTCAGAAAATATCAAAGAGTTGCGTTTTCGATTAATGGAAGAAGAAAACGTGGAATACCTCGAAGCAGCGAAGAAGAACGATCTTGTCGAAGTTGCAGATGCGCTTGGCGATATGCTATACATTCTTTGTGGAACAATTTTATCCCACGGTATGCAACACAAGATAGAGGAAGTCTTTGATGAGATACAACGCTCCAATATGAGTAAATTAGGAGAAGACGGAGAACCGATTTACAGGGAAGATGGAAAAGTAATGAAAGGGCCTAACTATTTCAAACCCAATATTTCCGACATACTTAAACGCTAAGAGCAACAACTTCTTTGCGCCACTGGTATGGATCTTCACCCTTGTTGTATTGAATGTTAACGATCTTTTCTTTGAGCATTGCAGCATAAGAATTTTCGATTGTAGGTAATACATATTTTTGTCCTTGAAAACCAATTCCACTGATGGGGCTAACAACAACGGCTGTTCCAGCACCAAAAATTTCCTTCAATCGTCCCGCCTTGTGTGCTTCAATTACTTCAGTAACTTTAACTGGGCGTACTTCTACCGAAATACCAGCATCTTTTGCAATTTGAATTACACTTTTACGGGTTATTCCATCCAAAATAGTATCGGTGGTAGGCGCTGTAATAAGTGTGTCGTCTATACGGAAGAAAACATTCATCGTCCCCGATTCTTCAAGGTATTCGTGGGTACTCGCATCGGTCCATATGATTTGTTGGTATCCTTCTTTTTGTGCAAGTTGGGTGGGGTAAAAAGCGGCAGCATAATTTCCAGCAGCTTTTGCATAGCCCACTCCACCACTGGCTGCACGTGAAAACTTTTCAGACACCAATACATTTATTTCACCAGAGTAGTATGTGCCAACGGGGGCACAAATTATCATAAATGAATATCGGTTTGAAGCCGAAGCGGATACACCTGCTTGATTGGCAAAAATAAATGGACGAACGTACAAGGAGTTTCCAACGCCTGGCTTGATCCAATCACTATCCATGGAAATTAACTCATTCATTCCATTCATAAAGAGGTCTTTTGGGAATTCAGGCATGGCCAAACGAACGGCAGATTTATTAATCCGAGCATGGTTGTCTTCTGGACGGAAAAGCCATACGCGGTCATTATCATCTTTATAGGCTTTCATTCCTTCAAAAACAGCTTGGCCGTAATGAAGAACACTGGAAGAAGGATCCATTTGAATGGGTTGGTAAGGAATAATTCGCGGGTCAACCCATGCACCGTCAATATAATCACAGACAAACATATGGTCTGTAAATGTTTGACCAAAAGATAGATTGTTAAAATCTATTCCATGAATTTTTGATGTTTGAGCACGTTCTATTTTCATCAGGGTAATTTTAGTTGAACTAAATTAGTTAATATATCGTAATCTTTTCCTCAATTTGTAGGGAATTTAAAGATGGAGTAACTTTTTGTCTTTCTTTGCATGAACACTTACAAAAACTGAGGTATTTTCGTAAATGAAATGAAAAAGGTAAAGAAATCATATTTTAAAACTGCCGATGGAAGCCCAACGCTTTATATGGATCAGTTTGATGAATATTACCATTCAAAACACGGAGCCCTGCAAGAAGCCATGCATGTGTATTTGGCAATGGGTTTTGAATATTGGCAAACGCAGCATCTTGGGTCAAAGCATTGTCATATTTTTGAAATGGGCTTTGGTACTGGTTTAAATGCTTTTTTAACGGCTAAAGCGGCAAAGGAGGCTAATATTCATGTTTGCTATCATACTATTGAAGCTTATCCATTATCATCCGCAGAAATGAATGAAGTGAATTACTTTTCTTTTTTAGATCAAGAGGATAACCGTTTATTTAACCTAATTCACAACGCGCCTTGGGAAGAAGAAAACTCGATTACCACCAATTTTAAACTTAAAAAGATGCATTGCTTCCTCGAGGATTATAAGCCCGAAGGTAGAACTGATCTTATTTATTACGATGCTTTTGGCGCAAGAGCACAACCCGAAATTTGGGAGGATGATTGTTTTCCTAAACTGACGGATTACATGAATCCGGGAGCTGTATTTGTTACCTATGCTGCAATTGGTCGAGTAAGGAGAACTTTGTTGCGACTAGGTCTTGCAACTGATTTAGTGCCAGGCCCCCCTGGAAAACGAGAAATGATACGTGGCCTAAAACCACATTTGTAGTACATTCGTAAAAAAAAACCGCATGAAAGTATTGATCACTGGGGCCACAGGTTTGGTTGGATCTACCTTGGTTGAAAAGGCGCTATCCTTGGGCCATGAAATTCACTTTTTGACAACACAAAAAAGCAAGCTTGCTGAGAAGCAGAAGATGAAAGGCTTCTATTGGAACCCTTCTACAAATGAATTAGATGAGGCTTGTTTTGAAGGTGTGGATGCAATAGTTCATCTTGCAGGGGCAAGTATTTCCCAACGCTGGACAAAAAAAAATAAAGAAAGCATCTCTTCAAGTAGAATTAATGGAACGCGTTTATTGGTTGATAGTATTCGTCGGTGCAATGGAAAACATCAGATAAAACAAGTAGTTGCCGCCTCTGCCATAGGAATTTATCCTTCTTCTTTTGAAATGATATATACAGAAGATTATCTTCCCAAACGATCTTCTTTTCTTGAAGAAGTTGTCATGGATTGGGAACAGGAGGAAGATGGTTTTTCAGCAGTAGGACTCCAATTAACAAAGCTGCGTATTGGCTTGGTCTTAACCAAAAGGGGAGGAGTACTAGGCCCCATGAAAATCCCTACTTGGTTTGGATTAGGCGCTGCTTTTGGCAGTGGAAATCAGATGCAATCGTGGATTCATGTAGACGATTTGGTTGGAATGATTCTTACAGCTATTGATCAAAATTGGGAAGGGGTTTTTAATGCTGTTAGTCCAAATCCCGTTTCGCAAAAAGTATTCACAAAGACATTAGCCAAGGCCATGGAACGCATTTATTTTTTACCCCCAATTCCAAAACTTTTTATTCGATTGGCTGTTGGAGAAATGAGTACGTTGGTTTTTAATAGTCAAAACGTTAGTGCAGAAAAAGTACAAAAAGAAGGCTTTGTTTTTATCCATCCAGAATTACTCCCCGCGATAAAATCTTTGCTTTAAGGATAACTTTTGTATGACATTTTGACAAGTTTATTAAAATGGCAGTACTTTTGCTCTTTCAAAGAAAAAATTAAGCATGAGTACGGCAAAGAAAACAGAAAAAAGTCCATCGAAAGAGAAGGCTAAGTCGACTAAAAAAGCAAGTCCCAAAGAGGCAACAGCGAAAAGCGCTAAAGCATTAGAAGCTTTGAAAGAGGAGCTTGCTACAGAAAAAGAGAAGTTCTTGCGTTTGTTCGCTGAGTTCGAAAACTATAAAAAAAGAACCTCTAAAGAGCGCATAGAATTATTCAAAACAGCAGGTCAAGAAGTCATTACAAGTTTATTGCCAGTGATTGATGACTTTGGTCGTGCATTGAAAGAAGCTGATAAATTAGAAAATTCAGAGCAGTTTGAGGGCTTTCGCTTAATTAATAATAAATTGAATGAAACGCTTAAAAGTCAAGGCTTGGTTGCTATTGAAGTAACCCCTGGCGATACCTTTGATGCAGAATTACACGAAGCAATTACGCAAATCCCTGCTGGTGACGACCAATCGGGTAAAATTATAGACATAACAGAGCCTGGCTATCAGTTGGGAGAAAAAATTATCCGTTATCCAAAGGTGGTTGTCGGTCAATAAATAGAAAATGAAGGAAGATTTTTACGACATATTGGGTTTGAAAAAAGGGGCATCTGCCGCTGAAATAAAAAAGGCATATCGCAAGAAAGCCATTGAATTTCACCCTGACAAGAACCCTGGAGATGACAAAGCCGAGGCGAACTTTAAAAAGGCCGCAGAAGCCTATGAAGTTTTAAGTGATGCTGATAAAAAGGCACGCTATGATCAATATGGACATGCAGCCTTTGAAGGTGGTCAAGGTTTTGGTGGAGGTGGAATGAATATGGATGACATATTTAGTCAGTTCGG
>Ga0115564_10004662_pt1 | contig 11080 bp, 7 predicted proteins | sample COGITO_mtgs_1105_7_FD_88680 | JGI IMG/M metagenome (GOLD analysis project Ga0115564, IMG submission 88680) | Pelagic marine microbial communities from North Sea - COGITO_mtgs_110523 | ecosystem: Environmental > Aquatic > Marine > Epipelagic | place: Germany:Helgoland, sampling site Kabeltonne... | reverse complement strand
GGTCGTTTGTCCGGCATTGATGGAATCCGGCGTTTTAAAATCGGGGCCAGCTTGATCGCGATACGTGCAGGGGCGCCAGTGATCCCTGTGGTTTTTCATGGTGGCCACCATACCATGCCGTTGGGAGCCATCCGGGCCCGCCCGGGAACGATCCGCGTCCGCGTCGGCAATCCGATCTCGACTTCAGATCTGACCGAGGACGATGCTCGCGCCTTCGCCGACAAGCTTCAGGATACCCTTTCGGAAATGTACTACAACGTGGCGAAGAGCGGTGGTGTTTCAACCGATCCGAAAGTGTCGCCCGAGTTCAACAACTGAAGGCCCGAAGCGACCGTTCGTTGATGTTGTAGCGAACGGCAGGTTTGAGCCCATAGTACCAAATGCTACAAGCTACACGAACGTCCGTTCAGTGTTTACATAGCGGCCAGCATTCTCCTCATCCAAGGTTTAGAGTTCTTGGCCGGCGCGCCATTCTTGCAGTTTCAGGAACAAGTTGGCTCCTACCTTAGAGAGCCGTTCAGGAGGTAGCCGAGTTGGCATGTTGGCCGTGAGCGCACGGTCCAGAGCAGGCGAGGTCATACCTAAAGCTAACTCAGCGGCTAATCCTCCGGCCAGCGTACCCTTGGCAATACCCAACCCATTTTGACAGCAGGCGGAAAACAGACCCTGATCAAGTTCACCGATTACCTGCACGTTGTTCCGGCTGAGGCATAGCCTACCGCCCCAACGGAACTCCATTCCAACATCTTTGAGCATTGGAAACCGCGCGGCAAATGCGCGGTCATGATCACGGGCGACGCGTTCCACACGGGCTGCGCTGACCTCCAATGACGGATCAAACGTGAACCGATTGCGGATGATGATCCGGTCCCCACCCACACCTGAAATGCGTCGCACGGTTGTTCCCATAGGATCGGATGGGGTTAGGCCCCAGATGGGCAGTCCGCCCAAACGCGCAACCTCATCGGTGCTCAATACCCGGGTCATTGAGGCATAGGTAAACACATGCATCAACCTGCCCGGCAGGTAACCGAAGCTGTTCAGATGCCCGTTAACAGCCATGATCACACGCGCAGCTGTAACCTGGCCCTTAGGGGTCGTCGCAATCCAGTCGCCGTCCCGTTTCAAAGCAGTCACCGGGCTCATTTCATAGATCGACACACTGTTGGACCGTAGCCCAGCGGCGATGCTGCGCACGTACATTGCCGGTTGGATCATTGCAGTGCCCGGCGTGAACAAGCCACTCTGATAGTAATCCGTGCCAGTGATGTCACGCATCTGGCGCGCGTCATACATCTGATAGGGTTCATTCATCGCTGAAAGATGCCGCGCAAAGCCAGCGTTATGCGCGGTGCCCTTCTCAGTCGCCGCACCGTTGATCTTACCCGACAGAACAAAGGCCTCTTCGTTCAGTCCATACTCCCCCACCATCTCACGCGCATGCGCGATGCCACGTCGGTTGTCTTGGGTTTGGGCCAGATCGGCATCCAAGACACCGCCATAGTCATCAGATGTCAGATCATGTGGAAGATCGATCATGAACCCTGAATTGCGCCCCGCTGGGCCGTCGCCCACGCGCACAGCGTCCAGTACGACGATACGATCACCCGGCGCCTGCTTGGACAGGCGATGTGCCGCAGCTAACCCTGCAAATCCCGCACCAATCACCAGCCAATCCGCAGTAATCCTCTGTTCCAACGGCGTCGGAGGATCGGCAATCGGCAACAACCGGTTCCATCCTGCAGGACCAGGGTCTCGGGGCAAACGGGCGACCTTCACGTCAATAGTCCTGGTTAAGCGCGTCAGCTGCTGGAATCTCACGTTCGCGCCGAGCTATGTAGTCAAGCAGCGCTTCGTCAACGCCTGCGTCAAGTTTTGGTTCTTCATATTCGTTTAGCATCGCGCGGGCGCGGGCTAAGGCACGTTCATTGATCTCAATGCTGCCTTCGGCCTGCCATTGCTCAATGGCGTTGTTGTCAAACATCTCCGGCATAAAGAACGCCTTCTGAAAGTGTTCCAAAGTATGCGGATGCCCCAAATAGTGGCCACCCGGACCGACATCGGGGACGGCAGCGATTGCCGCATCGAAATCATCCCAATTGATACCTTCGGCCATGCGGTAGCCCATGGCGCACATTTCGGCATCAACGATGAACTTTGCAGTAGAACAATGCATCCCAGCTTCATTCCAACCCGCCGAATGCCAAACATAATTGGCACCTGCCATCAGCACCGCATTCATTGTCATTGCAGATTCGTAACCCGCCTGCGCATCAAAAGTCTTGGCCCCGCCAAGCGTGTTCGACGTGCGCCAAGGCACACCGTAGAACCGCGCCATTTGACCGATCATAAAGTTCATCAAACTAATCTCGGGCGTGCCAGCCATGGGTGCACCCGACTTCATGCTGACGGTAGACAAATAGTGTCCGTAAATCGCTGGGCAACCTTTGCGAACTACTTGCGTGTAGGCCAGCGCGCTCAATGCTTCTGCGTTCAGCTGCGCGACTGTTGCAGGCACGCTGGCAGGCGTATTGGCCCCGCCAAGCACAAACGGCGAGCAGAGGACAGGCTGGTTGCGCTTACAAAACGCACGCATCGCCCCAAGCATGGTTTCATCCCAAACGAGAGGCGAGTTACCGTTGCAGTTGCCAGTTACAACAGGGTGCGTGTCGATGTAGTCGTCCCCGAACAGGATCGCGGCCATCGCAATCACGTCCTCGGCGTTCTTAGGGCTAGTAGTCATGCCCATGAACGTTTTGTCCGAATGTTTCATCGATGAATAGGTGATACGCAGGTGGCGCTGACTGATCGGATGATCGTAAGGCTCAACGATGTGATGGGCCGAGGAATGGATCGCCGGCAGCATATGGCTGAGCTTGTGGAAATTTGCCAGATCGTCGAGTGTTGGATTTCGGCGAACATCATCTAGATCACGAAGAAACGGCGCGCCCGTCATGGGCACAAAGATCGCGTGATCCTTTCCAAAAGGCAGGTTATTGGCCGGGTTTCGCGCGTGATATGTAAAGCTTTCGGGGATCGAAGCGATAAGTTCACGCACCAACTGCCGGTCGAGATAAACCATCTCGCCCTCAACCTTCGCGCCCACGCGTTTCCAATCGGCCAATGCGATGTCATCACGGAACTGAACGCCCACGTTTTCAAGAATATCCATCGAGGCGGCATCAATCTTTTCGATCTGTTCCGCCGACATGGGTTCGGTCAACGGCAGCTGGCGTTTAAGCGCGGGCAGCATCTTCACATCCCGCGTTTCGCGGATCGCTTTACGTGCACCACGCCCCCGGCGGACGGTACCGACTGCATCGACGCTCATGCGACATTGTCTCCGTCTGCGGGATCAGTCAGATCGAACCAGATGGTTTTCAACTCGGTGTATTGATCATGCGCATGGATTCCGTTGTCACGCCCGCCAAAACCTGATTGCTTGTACCCACCAAAGGGGGTCGCTATATTGCCTTCGCCGTAGCAGTTTACCGTAACGGTCCCTGCGCGAATGTCGCGGGCCGCACGTATAGCGCTGCGGCCACCTGCAGAAAAGACCGCCGCGGCAAGGCCATATGCCGTGGCATTCGCTATTTCTACGGCTTCGTCATTGCTCGCCACAGTGATCACACTGAGAACCGGACCAAATATTTCTTCCTTGGCACGAGCATCATCTTCGCTAACCTCAATCACCACGGGAGCCACAAATGGGCCGTCATCTTTGGTTTCCAGATAGCCACGCACCTTGGCGCAATGCGCTGCATCGATCAGTGCGCCGATATGGTTGGCAGGGTCCAATGGATCGCCAACCTTCCAGTCACGAATGCGGGCCATTATCTTTTCCATCAACGCGTCTTTAACGCTAGAGTGGACAATCAGCCGCGACGTGGCCGAACAGTTCTGGCCTGCGTTCCAGAAAGCGGCATTAACCACATGGTCCGCCACATGATCGAGGTTTTCGGCGTCATCAAAGACCACGGCAGGATTCTTACCACCACATTCCAACACAACCTTCTTAAGGTTGCTATCAGCGGCGTAATGCAAGAACTGCCGTCCGGTTTCGGACGATCCTGTAAAGCTGACCATATCTACATCCATGTGGCGCCCCAAAGGCTCACCCACCGCTGGCCCATCCCCAGGCAGGACCTGCAAAACACCGCGCGGCACGCCTGCTTCGTGGGCCAATTCGGCCACGCGTAAGGCTGTCAGGCTAGTCTGCTCGGCTGGTTTCACGATTATCGAACAACCCGCCGCCAATGCTGGGCCAATTTTCCAAGCCAGCATCATTAAGGGGAAATTCCATGGCAAAACCGCCGCGACTACACCAATCGGTTCGCGGACGATCATCGCTATCGCCCCGTCCCCTGTCGGAGCAGTTTGGTCGTAGATTTTGTCTATGGCTTCCGCATGCCACTTGATGCAATGGATCGTCTCAGGCACATCGATCAATTCACAATCGCGGATTGGCTTCCCGCTTTCAACGCTTTCCATCACCGCCAACTCGCGGCGATTGCGGGTCAACAGTTTACACAGGCGGATTAGAATGTCCTTGCGTATCTCGGGATCAAGTTTCGACCAGTGACCTTGATCAAAAGCTTCGCGCGCCTTGATAACAGCACGGTCGACATCCCTGGCTGTCGCCGTCGAGATTTGCGCAATCTCGGCCCCAGTCGCAGGGTTGGTTGTCGCCATCATCGGACCATGCCCAAGCTGGCACTTTCCGTCGATGAACGGACTGCGCGGCGGGTCAAGCGCCTCTGAGATGGCCAGATATTCGGCGTGTGTCAGCAGATCAGTCATGGCAGGCCCCTGTGATGTTGTTGAGGGCCGTGTTCATGGTGCGGATCACCTCGGCCAGTTCGCGTTTGTCGTCTTTATTAAGCGGTTGCAGCGGTTTGCGGGGCGGGCCTGCATCAATGCCACGCAGCGTTAGCCCGTACTTAATACACTGCACAAACTTGCCGCCCTGTTCGAGCACCCGCATCAAAGGCAGCATTGCAGACATAATGGCCCGCCCTTTGGTAAAATCGCCCTCAATTGCGCAGGCTTGATACAACGCGATATGTGCTTCGGGTGCGAAGTTTGATCCAGCACAAACCCAACTGCGGGCACCCCATGCAAAAAATTCGAGCGCTTGGTCGTCCATTCCGCACGCCAAAGCAATATGTGGGTAATCCCGTGCAAGCATATGCAAACGATTAATATCGCCTGAGCTTTCTTTAATCCCACAGAAATTTGGAGAGCGGCCAAGACGATCAAGGCATTCCTGATCCATGTTAACCGACATACGGCCGGGATAGTTATACAGCATCACGGGCAGATTTGCGGCGCGGTCCACCGCCAGCGCATGCAACGCAATTTCGCGGCCCGTTGGATAGGCATAAGGCGGAGTGGCGACCAAAAGCGCATCAGCTCCAGCGGCTTTTGCCGCCTGCGCATACATCACGCTGTCCTCTGTGCGGATGGCCCCGGTGCCGACAACCATTGGCACGCGACCATTTATCAATGCCGCACACCGCGTCATCATCTCAAGCCGTTCCTCAGTGGTCTGGGCATAGTATTCGCCCGTCGATCCAGCGACAACAATGCCGTGCACGCCTGCGACGATCAGATGTTCTACGATTGCCGTCAAGGCGGTTTCGTTCAATGAGAAATCGTCGTGGTAGGGGGTCACGAGCGGCGTGTAGATACCTTCAAATTGCATTGCGACGGTCCTTAAGTGAAATGACATCCACCGGCAGCGGATCAGGGCGCACGAAACGCTCCATCCGGTCGCGGCTGAGGTCCCAGTGTTGCAGGGTCAGGTCGATTGCCAACGCACCTTCGCGGGCTTCAAACGCACTAATCATTGCTTCGTGCTGTTCGATCGCTTTGAGGACAAGCAGCGTCTCGGATAGAGCAGAGGGGCGATAGAAAGTCTGGCTCAATCTGGTGTGATCAATTTGCAGGCGCGCAAGCGAGGCCAGAAGATATGGATTCTGTGCCATCTCACCGATCTGGGCATGAAACTGGTGATTGGCCAGCGCTGCATTCCCAGCCTGCGATGCCTTTGCCGCTCTGGCAAAGACCAACTGCGCCTCTTTCAGGCGTTCAATCTGCACCGCGGTCCCGTTTTCACAGGCTAGCCGTGCGATGTTTGCATAAACCATGGGTGCTGTCTGAAAGAACGTCCGCAGGACCCCGATGTCCATTGAAGCGACTTTGGCGCCGCGGTTCTGCGCCAATTCGACATATCCCTCACCTTGCAGGCGTTGCAATACTTCGCGCAGCGGGGTGCGGGACACCCCATAATGCTCGCATAAGCTCACTTCATCCAAATCGACACCGGGTGCAAACTCGGTCGACAGAATACGGCGCTTGATGTCGTCCAGGCAGTCTTCCTTTGAGGAGCGGGCCAAAATAACCTCCAATGCATTTTGTATACAATTAGTATACAATAATTCAAGACTGCAAACGATTTATGCACCAAGCGCCTTTGTGCATTATTTCGAAGTGCCGGATCATGAATTTTGCCGGCCCTGGCGCGCTCAGTTACTGCCCCCCTCGGCCAATTTCCAAGGCAAACCCAAGAGCCATTTGCTATGAAGCTTGTGCCGAGATGATAGGGAACGGTCCAATCAGAATAGGCTTGGCCAGATCGCCAACGTTTGACTGAAAGCATCAAGTCTTCGGTCGCTTCCCCACAAAGAGCACCTGCCCTTTAATCTCCGCGTCCCAGTACTTGTCTTTTCCTGCTCTCGCGTCAGGTATTTCTTCGCCAACGTCTATGTGAGCTTTGGGGTTTCTTGTCGAAACTCTGTAGGTGACGGTATGCAAACCAGTGTTATCCCATGCAACCCAATGCAAGATAAGGTCAACAATAATAAAGACTAAGATACTGCATGAGACTCAGAACACCTGTTTTGAGGTCTGAGGTCTAACCATTGCACAACGCCCACAAACTTTCACTGTATCGATCCCACCAGTGAGTTGAGGTCAAGTTGCACACATCTGAGCAACTCGAAAAATGCCAATCAAATACAACATCGGTTGGAAAGCTGACTTTCGCGGCAACTTCACCGATGGCTGATGTTGGCACCACGAAATAGGCACAAGGACTAGCATCTAAAAATCTATGTGCTGCAACGCTAACGATGAACCGCCACTTTCGCAGGTCAGAAAGAACTAGCCGTGCCAAAAAAAGGACCGGTCCCCTTTTGTTGGGGCACCGGTCCAGTTTTTCAATCTGCGTATCCTAGGGCGATGTTGCAACGAATGCGCCGTCAAAGCTTTCCGTCCCCACATCACCAAAGGCCGCACCTCCAACTGCGGTCGGATCATCGCTCCCGTTATCAGCCCCACCAAAGAAGGAGCCATCGAGGGTGATATCGGTTGCATAGGTCATTCCACCATTCTGGAGATCACCGTTCAGGTCTACGCTGAGCACGTCCGCATCGCTTGGCGTGCCACCATCAAAGATCACTCCACTGGTGACATCAAGTGTACCTGTATAGGCACCGTCCGTTTCATGCTCAAAGCCAGTAGCGTTGCCGGTGACCGATCCGGAATCGGCCGCCGCAAAGGTGGCATTTAGCGTCAGCTCTCCGACCAATCCAGCGCCATTGACCTCGCCGCCGACGAAACCCGTAAAAGCAACACTGCCTGAATCAGGCAGATTGGTCCGTTCGGCGGCCAGCGGCGCCCCGGTATCGAAGTCTACCAAGCCTGCAGCCATTGTGGTGGCTTCATCGGCAAGTGTGGTGAACGCAGTGTCCTCGTCATCGTTGCTGCTTGAACAACCGGCAAGCAGCGCGACGGCTCCAACCAGCGCAAGGTTTGTAGCTTTACTGTACATTTTCTCTAATCTCCTGTGTTCATGTGATTTGCAGCGGGAAGCGATGTTCCTACGCGAAGGCTGATTTGGAATGCGCCTCCGCAAGCACCGCTTTCCGCAAGACGTCTAAGCTATGGCCATTGAATCGATGACCGGTGCTACGAAATCTTCGATGAAGTCCCCTTCATCAATTTCACCTACAGAAACACCCCGTAAAATCAGGCTATCGCTGCCAAAGACGACCTCCACGCTGGAGCCACGATATTCCTCGAATTCAAGGTCATCATAGTCCATTCCGGCGAGGGCGATCTTGTCTACACCAACTTCGAAATCAAAAATGATGTCACGTGATCCACCAGTGGCCAAGACAAACTGATCTGCGCCGGCCCCGCCAAACAAACGATCAATTCCCGCACCGCCGTCAAGAATATCATTGCCAGCAAGACCGTAGAGGAAGTCATTGCTGCCCAAGCCAGTGATGTAGTCATCCCCCGGCGTGCCAGACAAGATGTCAGAACCTTCGGTTCCTGTGACAGGATTGTATTCGGGCGGAGGCGGTGGCGGCGGAGTAGGTCCGTCATCATCGTTGTCCTCCTCGGCCCCTGGTGTCAGGACAAGGAAATCAGTCTCGAGATTCAGTTCCTCAGTGACATTTGCAAGGGTAGCCACCTTTTCAAAGGTTTCCCCCACGATTGCGCCGTCACGGTCAACAGAGATTTCCAAGTTGCCATTCACGACTTCTTGGAAAACGGTGGATTCAAAGTTGGTGTCGTTCACACCCAATCCGATCAGGCCAAGTGTGTCTTCTCCAACAACGAAGTCAGTAATCGTGCTGGCTGTCAGCGCACCACCATTCGATGACCCGTAGCTCACCACGAACAAATCGCCACCTTCGAGACCAGTCAGAGTGTTGCTACCAAGCCCGACAAGATAGTCAGACCCTTCGCTTCCTGTTGCTGCCTCGCCCCGTGCGATGAACGGAATATCTTCGTAATTCATCAGCAATTCAGTGCTATAGATTGTGGCCGGCTTGATATCGCCTTTGACATAGACGGCAAGATCAAAATCATTGGAATAGTTTACACCGTTTCCAGATACCTCGCCGGACTTGTTCTGCCAGCCTGCGCTGATCGACAAGGGGGATACGTCTGTTCCCCAGTCAAGCAGGTTGATCACCGTCCGAGTGTCTTCGCCGACCTCATACTTCACTTCGTCCTTCTTAGGAGGTGGCGGGAGGCTTGGGTCTTCGGGGATCACCACAGACGGCAGGTCCTGACCGTATTTGTCAGGCTGCAGACGCCAGCGCGGGCCGGATTCTCCGGGCGTATCTGGGTCCGTGTCCGCTTCGAAAGGTTCGCGGTCCATTGTCGTGTACCACGCGACAGTAAAGCCTGCGGAGCCGTCCTCGGCACCAATTTGGGCCATATCGCTGGCCTCCCACTGCTGCGCAAGCAATTCATCCTTCAGAATTGTTCCCGCTTCATAGAGCGTTCCGTCACCGGCGTAGTAGGCGTCGGTTGTTGCCCAGACCTCGCGCGGGCCTTTCCCGTCCAAATTGTAGTCTGCAATGATCTCGTAGGTGGGCAGCGTGCCGATCGCGGCTTCGTTCTCATAGTCTTCGGGCCGGATTTGATCATTTGGGTTATTCGTCAGTGTGTGAAGCACAACCAGCTCGGCTTCGGTGATCCGGTATAGAGTACGCAGGTCATCATCCTCATCAGGGACCTCCTGGTATGCACTCCAGTCATCAGGCAGATCGAGTGTTGCTTCCACGCGAATGTCATTGGGCTTTTTGATCATGTTGCCCCAGCGGTAAAGCAACTTGCCATCGTCCTTTAGCGTGACGGAATAGTCAGTGCCTACTGCAATGTTTTGGTCGATCTCGGTTTCATTTGGCTCCAGAACATCTTTGATATCGATGGCTCCATCACCGTTGATATCACCTGCTCCGTCCGCCAGACCTTCAAGTTCAGCAATGACGTCTCGTACGGCGCGACCATCGTATTCACCACCGACAACGAACAGATTGTTGTCGAGCGGATAAAGCGCTGGCGTGCCATCTGCCGCGAGGGGCACAATATCGCCCACATCATCATAATCGCCGTCATTGTTCAGGTCCAAACCAGGCATCACTTGATCTGACAGAACATTTTGCATTGAGACATAGTGTTCAGTGCTGGCCTTCACGCTTGAACCGCCAAGCCCGCTGAGCCATGTGCCGAAAACCGCAGGCGTCTTGAATGTGTCTGTAACCGCATCCGAGACTGTAAGACCGATGGTCTCACCTTCTTCCACAAAATTCCCTGCAAAACCTTCGGCATAGTCGCCATTAAGCTCTTTCTGTGTCGCGTTTTCAAAGTCCGAGACGTCAAATCCGAACTCGCTATCAATCGCATAGAGCAGTGTGCCGTCGGCGTTCTTTGGTTCGACAGAGCTGCCATCATCATCATAAACCGAGGAGGAATCCTCCAGCGATCCGATGGTCGTTCCATCAAAGGTGACCGTAATATCATCGACACTAAAGGTATGGTCGCTACGCCAAGTGTCATCATCGATAGTGACTGTTATTGGGTCTGAGAATTCTTCAACCACTTCAATTGGCATTTGCAGTTCCTCCGCAGTTTGTTGGCCAAAAAGTTAATGTGTAGGCACCTCGCATCGGCGATGCTGCAGGAGAGTCTGTAATTTCCCGTGCCGCAACGTGTTCTTGTCGCGGTTGAGGCTCCACACCTTTTCGACAAATAGCTGACCCCTTGAACAGCAGGCCAGACTATCCTCGCACCCTTGTGCGTAGACAAAATGCAGGCGTAGAAATTGAGATAAATCAATTCGATGAGTACTTATTCATTAAATTGAATGATTGAGTAGAGCATGATGCCCAGCTCCGTCGCTGCGACAGCTTATTGAGCAGCGACTGAAAGCGCCCGCTCCTATCGAATTTAGACGAAATCAGTTCAGTGAGCTGGCCCAAAACGGAGCCGGGCAACCAGCATCATCGCGCGCAAAAAGCATGGTTGGCAAACAGCCCTGAAAGGCCACCGGATTCAGTTATGTCTCGCGAAATGCTTTGGTGAAATAGTCGGCAAGTGGCTTGATAAAGAAGTCGAGAGGGCTGCGGTCGGCTGTGCGTACGAAAGCTTCAACCGGCATTCCGGGTATTAGTGTAACATTCGCAGGCAGGCGCTCCAATTGGCCTTCATCAAGCTGCACCTCGGCAAGGTAATAAGAGAGCCCTGAATTTTCGTTCTGGAACGCATCTGCGGAAAT
>Ga0115564_10004661_pt1 | contig 11080 bp, 11 predicted proteins | sample COGITO_mtgs_1105_7_FD_88680 | JGI IMG/M metagenome (GOLD analysis project Ga0115564, IMG submission 88680) | Pelagic marine microbial communities from North Sea - COGITO_mtgs_110523 | ecosystem: Environmental > Aquatic > Marine > Epipelagic | place: Germany:Helgoland, sampling site Kabeltonne... | reverse complement strand
AGTAGAGGTGGTACTTGGATGAAAGTAAGAAATACTTTTGCAATTTTCTTAGTCAGCGGGTTTTGGCACGGAGCTAATTGGACTTTTATTATATGGGGAGCATTAAATGCTATTTATTTCTTGCCCTTATTATTAACTAATAACAATAGAAAGAACTTAGGGGTTGTTGCTGAGGAAAAAATATTACCCTCATTGAGAGAGTTATTCGCAATGATAACAACATTTATGTTAACAGTATTTGCTTGGATATTTTTTAGAGCTGAAAACGTAAGTCACGCTTTTAATTATATATCAGAAATATTTTCTGCTAGTTTGTTTTCAAATCCAAAATTTAACGGAAAATTTGATGCGTTAATCACTTTACTTTTAATTATTTTATTTATAATAATCGAGTGGTTAGGAAGAAAAGAAAAATTTGCGATCGTGAATTTATGTCAAGTCAAAAGCACACTGGTAAGATATTTATTATATTATTCTTTAATCATATTGATATTAATATTCATGGGAGAAAAACAAGATTTTATTTACTTTCAATTTTAAATAAACATGAAAAAGTTTCTAAAAAAAATTATAATATTTCTTTTACCGTTATTTATTTTGTCATTAACTTCTTTAATATTTATAAAGCAATCTGGAGAATATTTTAGTGATATAGATAACCTTACAGAAAGTAATGAAGACTATTTGATAGGATTCGCTAATGATGAGTATCGTTATAGGTATTTGAAATGGGCTAGAATAAATAATAATGAAAAATTTACAGCTTTAGCTTTAGGCTCATCAAGAGTTCTTCAATTTAAAGAAGACATGTTTGATGAAAGATTTTATAATGCGGGGTATACAATTGAAAACATCAATGAATTTAAAGACTTTTTGGAAACTTTACCGAAAGATAAACTACCAAAATATCTAATCATGGGAATTGATCAGTGGATGTTTAATGAAAATTGGAGTGGGTTTAGCCTATCAAATAAACCCAAAGAACATTGGACTGATAATTCTTTTTCATTTGATTTAAGAAGAATTATTGATGTTTATAAAAATATTTTAGATGGCACTTTTAATTTATACAATTACGATAGGTCCTTAAGTAAAATAGGCTTTAATGCTAAATTTAATAAAACAGGTTTTAGAAATGATGGCAGCATGAACTATGGAAAGCAAATTAATAAATTAATTAATAATGATGTTACCGCAAATGATTATTTATTTGGAGATACTTATTATAGAATCAATAATAATTCTGATCGATTTGAGTATGGAGAAAATGTAAGTAATTTAGGTTTGTCTAAACTCAGAGAATTATTAAAATATTGTTTTGAAAAAAACATTAGTGTGATAGGTTTTTTACCTCCGTTTCCCGAAAGTGTTTATCATAAAATGATTAAATCAAATAATTATAAATACATTGAAAAAATCACACCTATTTTAACTGAGATATTTATTAATTATAATTATGAATTTTATGATTACACATCATTAGAAAAGGGAAAAACATACGACAATGAATTCATAGACGGATTTCACGGTAGTGAAGTGACATATTATAGAATTTTATTAGATATGTTAAATAGAAAATCCACCCTAAATAAAATAACGAATAAGATTAAAATAAAAAAGAAATTAAAAAACAGAATAAACAATTATGAAATAAATAAATGATTAAATATCAATTAATGAAACAGTATGTTCAATGTTTTTTTTACTAGAAGCACCAAATACAACTGACTGTATGTTTTGCTTATTTATATAATCATAAGCTTCTGATGCATCAATAGCGCCTGAAGCTAAAGTTGACATAGCCATAATTTGATATTTTTTTGGATTAATATTTTGAACTATATCTTCATACTCTTTTCTGCCAGGAGACATAAAATATCCAATTTTATTATAAGATGTGCATATAACAACTTCTTCTATCTCCCATTCTTTAAACCTTTTAATTAACAAAGGAAGATTAACAGATATAAAACCAGGTGTTGCATTGTAGTTTTTTCTAATATGATTGCAATATTCAACAAACACTTCTTTTACACCATAGCCTAGCATTAAGTCGGTAATTATATTTTGTAAAAAAACAACTTTAACATTTAATCCCTTAAACATTTTCATTTCTACATCGATTAATAAATTCATCATTTTAATGGGGTCATTTTGTAACAATGCTGAACCACCTTTAGTAAGCATCTTAATTACTCCTGACGCAGTATTGTTTTTAAATAAAACGGAATTAATTGTAGGTAATATTCCTTTTTCTGCAATTAAATTAGAATATTTATGAGGGTAAGGAATTGAAGGATACCAATTTAAATTATCATAGTTATGATTATTTTTAAAATGATCACAAATATCTTTTGCTCTATCATTAGAATTTAACATAAACCCATTAATTCCAGAATTAATAGCGTTATCATATACCTTAAAAATATTATTTATATCATAAAACTTCTCAGCTTGTTGTTGTGCCTTTTGCTGGGACATATGATTAATTCCAAAAAATTGGTTATCTCCTAAAATAATTTTATCTATTTTTTCCATTATAATTTATTTTGTTCATTATTAATAAAAATATTTTTTATAACATCATGTGTGTCCACACCATCTCTAAACGTAGATTTGTTATTGATAGACATATCTTCAATACAATCTATAAAATGATTTAGTTGGTGAGTATACTCTGTACCTCTAACATCAATAGATGCGTTTGTAAATACATCGGTTATATAACGAATGTTCCAGCCTTCTTTAAAACCCTTGTCAGGTACAGACTCTTTTAAGAAAATTTTTAAGCCATGTTGATCTGCAAGGATTTTGCCTTTGGATCCAAATATTTCAAATTTATTTGCAGGTTTTCTATAGCTATACTCACACCAATTGATGTTAATTGTACCAAAACAACCATTTTTATATAAAAAAGTAGAACAAACAGAATCTTCAACATTTTTCGAATAAATACTATTTATGGTTGTCCCAACAACTTTATCAGGCTTACCAATAATAAAATTAACAAGATCTATTGCATGTGAAGCTAATTCGTATACAGCTCCACCACCAGATTTACTAGTTGCTCGCCATCCTGCTGAACTTTTATCATTTTGAGAGATTGTATTACTAAACATTTCTGATTTAAATTGCAAAATATCTCCTATTAAATTATCTTTAATTAATAACTTAACCTCTTTAAATATGTCATTAAATCTATTCACATAACCAACCTGATTAATTAATTTTTTTGATTGGAATAAATTAGATAATTCAAGAGATTCGTCGTAACTAATTGTAAATGGCTTTTCTACAAACACATGTAAATTCTTCTCAGCTGCCTTTTTTAAAATATCATAATGTAAATGAGGAGGAGTAGCAACTATTAAAGCGTCAAGTTGTACAGAATTGAATAGATCATCATAGTTTTTAAAGGTTAATATATTTAAATATCTTTTTAATAACGAAGTAACAAAAGTTGAAGGATCAGCTATAGAAGTAATGATTACTTTATCATTACTGTTAATAATTGAATGATGAGTTATTCCCATTCTACCAATTCCTATAACACCTATTCTAATTTTTTGATTTTTCATTATATTAAATTTAGTTTTTATAATAATTATTTAATGATTATTTACAGGTTTGATTTTAAAAAATACTAAGAATAAATGCCAGAAAAAAAAGAAGACATTTGGCCATCTTTTAATAATTTCTGGACGATCAAAAGTCCTCTTTAACCAAGCTAATTTATATTTCCACCAAAAGGGATGAATTTCTTTAATATTACCTGCATACCAATCAAAAACAGCACCAATAGAGCAAACTAATTTAGCATCTAAAAACTTTGCATTAGCAGAAGACCATTTTTCTTGTTTTGGACAAGTCATTCCTACAAAAACAATATCTGGTTTGAAGTTATTTATGGTAGTTATAATTTCCTTGTTTTCAGATTCAGAAAAATTAGTTTTAAAGGGGGGTGAAAAAAAATTAGCACTTACATGAGGATATTCAGAATTTAAACGAGATTTAATTTTATCTAATGTCTCCTGAGTAGAGCCAAGAAAAAATATACGGCCTTTTTGAAGGTTCATTTTTTTGATAAAAAAATCGTAAACAGATGGACCGTTATTAGCTTTAATAATTTTTCGTTGCGTTAGAATAGCTGCTAAACCAAAATAAATACCATCTAAAACAATAAAATCTGAATTTATCAAAGACTTTTTAAATACTGAATCTTTTTCCGCAATTGCATACGAATTAGGACTCATGGTACTTAAAACTTTACAATCATCATTTAATTCAATTTTGGATAAATTATCTGAAAATATATTATAACCCATCGACTTAATAAAATTCATAGATAAAATTTAATTGCAAAAATAGATTAAATTTATAATAATTTACATTTTTTGGTCAAGATATTTACCTGTTTCTATGTGAGCAAAATCAGTAACATATTTTTTGATAATATTGATAATGTTTTTTTTATCAACTAAGTCCGAAGAAAAAATATTTTCAAAATCAGTTATCACACCTTCAAAAGACAAATTCACATCCTCACTATTAATAAATCCTAAAGATTTGTATTTATTAATATTGTAATCTTCTTTTTCGGTATAAAATTCCTCATATGTTTTTTCACCCGATGTGTCTGTTTCAAATAAATAAATTGGATACTTTTCTGGGTTAATTTTAATGTTGAAAGATTTTGCACTTTCAGCGGAATCCGCAAAAAACGGGACTAAACCATTTCTCTTTAGAAAATCTAATGCAATATTTTTAAAAAATATTTGATCATTATCAAAATCAAGCTTTGGAAAAAATATATTTCCCGATTCACCTAAAAAAGTTGCCAGTAAACAAATTTGTCCAGATTGAGTCGGAGATACAAAAAATCTTTTTATGTCAGATGGGCAAGATAGTGGCTGCTTCTTGTTTAATCTGTATACAAACCCGTCTAAAAGACTTCCATTTGAAAATGCAACATTAGCAAAACGTGCAGTGGATACTCTGAATTTATTTTTCTTTGAAATTATTAACTTTTCCATTAATGATTTTGAAGCACCCATAATATTAACTGGATTTGCAGCTTTATCTGTTGAAACACTAAAGAAATATTCTGGATTACTTTGCTCACAAAGTCTTAAGAGCTTTATTGCTCCATAAACATTGTTTTTAATTAAAGCTTCTACTGAAATTGAATCTTTTTCGGATCTTACGTGTTTATGAGCAGAAAAATTTGCTACTATATCAAACTTATTGTTAATAAAAATCTTATCAAATGTATCACTTAATAGATTTACTGGATACGTAATGTAATCAGGTTTGTAATTCATAAGTTCTGAACTTCTTAAGTCTCTTGTAAGTTCTGTTAAACCATTTTCATTTGTATCAACAATTACTAATTTTTTAGGTTTAAATTTAAGTAGTTGTTTGATATAAGAAGTCCCAATAGTGCCAGCTCCACCAATTACAATAACACTTTTATCTTTAATTTTTTCAAATAAAAAATTATTGTATTTAATAATATCTTTTTCATAAACATGTAAATCAGTTTTAAGTAGATCTGACTCAATAAAATCATTTAAAATAAAATTATTTTTCATACTTTTTTTTTAAAATTTGATAATGAATTGATTAAATTATCATTGTCATTAATTATTTCAATTAATGAAATCATATTGTTTTTGTATACATTAGTTTTAAAAATCTTCCAATATAAGCATCTAATTTGATAACCTTTTTTATTACCCAACAAATACGTCAACCAGTAAAATAATTTAAACCAAACCTCGTAAATTACTATTTTTTTTTCATCAAAAACTGAAGCAATATCATTTTGAGAATAACTTATATTATCGTTGATATTATAAATATTATTTTCTAATTCATCCTCAATGCAGATATGTACTGCTTTTAAAACTAATTCTATACTGCAAAAAGAAAAAGTAGGACTTGGTTGGATTATCATAACAAATCGTTTAAATAAAGGTAATAGAATTCTCTTTGATATATCCGAGAATTCAACCTCACTATATACAGGTGAAAGTCTTAAAATGTTATAATTATTACATCTATTTTTTATAACTATTTCACATTGTAATTTACTTTTTCCATAGTAAGAGCTCGGATTTAAATAATCATCAATTTCGACTGGTTTATTCCTTTTATCTTCTCCGTAGATAGAAATAGAACTTAAAAATATATTATGCGTGTTTTTCTTAGAAAAATAATCTAATGTATTTTTGATAATAGAAATATTATCTATATACATTCTTTCATTATCTAATCCATATTCACTGGAGCTGGCCGCAGCATGAATTATTATATCAAAATATGGGAAATTATTTTTTGAAGGAAAATTATTTTTTGATAAATCAATTTTGATAGTTTTATTTTCTGAAATACTTTTTGAGGTTCCCCAAACATAATACCCTTTGGATTCCAAGAAAAGCTTTAATGATTTTCCAATGAATCCGTTAATCCCAGTAATAAGTATCCTTTTAGACATTTATATATTTGGTGAATTAATTAATTGATTTCTTAAGTTTGAAAAAGTTGTAAATTCAAAATCATTAGATTTTAAAATCTGAATCAAACTATTTAGTTTTTTTGAAACTGAAGATCTTCCTTTAGAGAATCTAAACTTATTCAAAAGACTAACATTATTAAAATTGGGATTTAGCTTATCAGACATTTCAAAAGGGTGAATAAAAAATACATATAATTCGTTTGAATTTAAATAATTAGTAACAAATCTTTTCATAAACAACCAAGGTAAAATTCTAATATAACCACCTCCAGAAATAGGCAGTTTTTTATTTAATAAGTTATATGTGCTAACTTCAAATTCAAAGAAATTATCTAAGTAAGTTATATTATTACTATGCTTATGGAAGCCTGATAAATCAATATTACCATATAGAGGATGTGAACCAAAATCTATTCTACTAGAGTCATAATTATAACCAATATTTTTAACTATATCTAACCTAGCTCTATCTAAACTAAAACAAGGAGCGCGGTATCCTTCAACTTTCGAACCTAAAAGATCTTCAAGGTGAGCTTTAGATTTGTATATATCGGCTTTAAATTCCTCTGGTGTTAGTAATAAAGGTCTTTTATGATCCCACCCATGAGAAGCAATGTCATGTCCAGAATTATTTAAATTAATGAGTTTACTTTTGATACTATTAGCAATTTCGCCAAGTACAAAAAAAGATGAATGAACATTATTGTCATTTAATAACTTGACATAATTGTCTAAGCCATCTAACATTTTATAATTAGAGTTTTTGTCCTTAATATAATCTAAATGATACCAATCTTCGATATCCATGGATAGTATAGCGTGTTTTTTAATTTGCATTTCTAATAAATTTTTTCTGAAATTATTGGACCAATAAATTTTGTTATTTTTTTTGGTAAAAATCTCCAAAAAAAAGATAAATTTTTCTTTAAGAAATTAAAACTAATTAAACTTTCATTTGACTTTAAATAAATAATAGGAAACAATTCAACTCCCCATTGCATTTTAAATCTTAGTTGACTTGAGTTAGGATCTGACCTTCCAAAGGAAAATTTTAATATTTTAGAGTTGATAGAAAACTTAATCATTTCCCAATAAAGTAACATATTAGTAGAAAGGTAATTATATTTGGACAATGATGAAGCCCAAACAACTTCCATAACATCATTAAAGGAAATACAAATACTCGCAGCAACAGCTTTATCATTGTAATAAACAATAAATATTTGAAAATTATCTGGATCAAGATTAGTTAGAATATTTTCAAAAAAAGAATAGGAATACTGAGGAGAACCCAGATTATGCATATTTTCTGAGTATACAAAGAAAAAATCTTTTAATAATTCTGATTTTCCATTTGTAGTGATCAGATTATTCTTAAGACTCTTTTTAATTTGACTCCTTAATTTTGATTTAAAACTTAATAATTGATTATCCACAGATGGTTTCAAATTTAAAACTGCTGTAATTTTATTAGCATTTGATAAACAAGAATTAAATGAAAATAATCTTATATGGAAATCTTTAAATAATTGTATTAATAGATAATTCAACTCGTTCAGACATAATGTGTCAGTATCTTTAATAAATAATCCGTAAGAGAAAAAAGGAACAGAATAATATTTTTTTTTTATTTTATAAGTTGGTAATAAACCTATACATACTGAATCATTTTTGATGATATAAAACTCACTTATAAAATCATGATAAATCAGAAACTTATTGAATTTTGAATTAAAGGATATAGGTAAGTAATTAAACTTACAAGAGAAGTTATCATACTTATGTTCATTGACTTTAATTATTTCTAACATGATTAATTAAATTGATTTTTTTGTAATATTTCTAATAACGGTTTGATCGTATTATTTAGGTCTAAAAATGTATTAAAAAAAAGTTCGCAACTTGCAGAATAATTAGTTAGTGATTTTTTATTTATTTTGTTTAAAACATTAGGTATGTCATATTCAGAATTTACTGAATATCCAACTTTGTGATTATTAATAACCCCTGAATATTCTCCAAAATCATTAATTAACACAGGTAATCCAAACTGTATGTAATTGTTGATTTTTCCCGATGACATCCCAATATATTTTATATTATCTCCTAAATAATAGCTTTCATAAGTTGGCCTGTAAAAAGCAATACCAAGATCGCAAGAGTTATATAACAAGTTCAATTCATCAGCATGTTTTATGGACTCATTTGAAATAATTAATCTATTAGATAGAAACTTTTTGTATTTTTTTTTAATTTTCTCATTAGAATTTCTATTATGTAGAAATAAAACCCAATCTTTAGGCCACAAATCAAGAGTTGATAAAATTTCATTTGTCATTGTCCATTTTTCTATTGAACCTGCTAAAATCACAATTTTACTCGCTATTGATATATTATATTTATTATTTAAATATAAACTTTTTTTCCTCCCTACATAACCTGCGTTAGAAACAGGGATATTAATAATATTTTCTATATTAATTTTATTTTCATAAGATAATTTTTTTCCACGTTCAGAATCTTGAGATACAGCTACTAGAATATTTGAACAAGCTTGTATTTCTAAATTTTTTAAAACCTTTCCTACTTCAGTCTTGAAAAAAATTTCATAAGACAGAAAAATAATTGGAGTATTGTATTTTTTTGAAATAATATTTGAAAAAATTACTCCATAAGTGTCTACTCCAATAATAAAATCAAATTTTTCAATTTTTGAGTAATTAAAAAAAAACTTAATTAATCTAGTAGGAAGAAAATAATTACATAATTTCTCTATAATTCTTTCTGCATAAAAATTGACAAAAAAAGTTTTTACTTTATTGTTTTTTAATGTTTGATCAAAATTTCTTTTAACTGTTGATAAACTAACGTTAAAATTATTTTTTTCTAATATATTAATTATGCCGATTAGATTAGGGTTATTAATTGTATACCCTGTAGTTTCAAGAATTAAAATATTATTCATACTCATTTAAAACTTCTTTTAAATTATCTGTTATATACCTAATATCATTTATTTCTAAACCCAAACCACTAGGAAGATAAAAACCTTGAGAGGCAATATTTTCCGAAACAGGATATGATTCTCCGACAAATAACCCCATTTTTATAAACACTGGTTGAAGGTGCATAGGAAAAAAGAAAGGTCTCGTTCCTATTCCTCTAGAAGAAAGTTTTTTCATCACTTCAGTTGCCTTTATTTTTTCATTTTTTATCACTACAGAATTTACCCAATAAATATTTTCTGCGTAATCTGTTTTTGGTATATTGACAAATATTGAATCTATATTTTTTAGTATCCTAACATATTCATTTCCGATTTCTCTTTTTTTAATAATATGTTTATTTATATTTTCTAATTGTGCTAAACCTAAAGCGGCTTGCATATTAGTCATTCTATAATTCCATCCAAAATCATAATGAACGAATCTAGGTTTATCAGGTTCAAAAGATAAATTCTTTAAATTACGACATCTGTCAGCAATGGATTTATCATTTACCAAGATCATACCGCCTTCTCCAGTAGTTATATGTTTATTTGGATAAAAACTAAAAATACTAATATCACCAAAAGATCCACATTTTTTACCCTTGTATGTTTGACCATGAACTTCAGCAGCATCTTCTATTAGCAAAAGTTTATATTTTTTACATAACTTTAGTATGGGGTCCATTTCAACAGGAAGACCATAGATGTGAACTACCAATATAGCCCTAGTTTTTTTTGTTATCTTTTTTTCAATACTATTTACATCCATATTCCAAGTCAAAGGATCACAATCAATTAATATGGGGGTAGCGCCAGTTTTTATAACTGAAAATGCTGGTGAAATAATGGTAAAAGTTGGCATTATAACTTCATCATTAGCTGAGAGGTTTAAAGCTTTTAGGGCTACATCTAACGCCGCTGAACCATTGGCTACAGCTATTCCATGATCACATTCAATGTACTCTGCAAATGCATCCTCAAATTTTTTTACATATGGACCTTCAGATGAAATCCAACCAGTGTCAATACATTCGTTGAGGTATTTTTTTTCATTTCCAGAAAAAATTGGAGTATTTACAGGAATAAACTTATTTGATTTTCTCATTTTAAATTAATTTTATTATTTGCGACTTGTTCAAACCTTACTTTATCTCTTTCTCCTACAAAAGGTCCTTGTTTTACTTCAATAATTTCAGCTGTTTCAATAATTTCAAATCCGTGACCCCCTGTTGCTAATAATATTACATCTCCTTTGTACAAGATTCGACTTTCAATATAAACTTGATCATCGTCATAAAAGTCTACTCTAACTTTTCCTGATTTTATATATAAAACTTCCTGGGTTAATGTAACTTTTCTCTCAACTAAATTATGTCTGTGGGGGTGGATTATATACCCTTTTGGTCTATTCATATATCCTAATTGCTGAGAATAACTGTCAGGGGTAAAAAATTTAATATCATCACATTTGAAATTTGATCGAATAATAATAGCTAATTCAATATTAGATTTTAAAATTTTTTCTATCATAATAGTATTAAATATATTGATTTAATTTGTTTAACATGTTATTT
>Ga0115564_10004657_pt1 | contig 11087 bp, 12 predicted proteins | sample COGITO_mtgs_1105_7_FD_88680 | JGI IMG/M metagenome (GOLD analysis project Ga0115564, IMG submission 88680) | Pelagic marine microbial communities from North Sea - COGITO_mtgs_110523 | ecosystem: Environmental > Aquatic > Marine > Epipelagic | place: Germany:Helgoland, sampling site Kabeltonne... | reverse complement strand
GAACTTTGCAAGCGTTTTCACTTCAACTCCAAGAAAGCCGACATTGGTGAATGCGCAGCATTAGTCATTCTGGGCTCTCAGCTGCCATTCGCCGCGTGATAATCTAACGGCTACTACGCGGACCTTCCCGCCCTTTGCTGCATCTGCGCCAACGTCCGCTATGGTGCGGATACAAATTGATGATAGTTACGCGGTATGCATAGTACGCAAAACAAAGCCCAACTTGCGGCGAACAATAATGCCGACCTTTGTGCGGCAATCATGGCTGCGAATGAAGTGCGCACCGAGCGCGATGACATCGCATTCTTATGCATCGACGATCCCCTGCCTATATTACCACCGTAGGGCTGATTACGACATCGAAGCGCGATCGCATTTTAACACGACGATATTAATCCGTATTCTGATAATTGGGGCACTCGCAACTAGGGTCGTTCTTCGGATATTCTAAATTAACGATTACCTTACGAATCGCGACGACATCGCCATGCTTGGAACCAGTTACTGCGACTGATCTACTGTAGGCCTGTCGCTAGTACCTCAATCGCTATAGGCCTCGTTCCCCAGAGACGCGGCGGCCGGCCACCCATGTCGCCCTAAGGTCAGCTGGCGATGCGCGCATGACGATGGCTTGTAAAAGGTCTTCATTCGAGAGCGATACAAGGTCTGTATCAGGCAAATCGACCAGTACCGCGTCGAACTGACGTTCAGGTGCAAGCAGCCCAACGGGCAGGTCCAGAACATCCGCGCCACCCGAAGTCGCAAGCCAGAACGCATCGCGAAAATCGACGCGGCTATCTGCCACTCCGCGTGTGTCCTGCTGCGTGGATGGATCGGTTCCGGTTTCAAGCATGCGCGAAGTGGCGACTGCGGCGCGGGCATTGTCGAGCAAGAACGCACTTGGCCCGCCAGAGATATCGGTGCCCAGCCCGACGCGTACGGATTTCTCCAGGGCGCGGCGCAACGGGAACGCCGCATTGGCAAAGTAGGTGTTGGACAAGGGGCAATGCGCAATGCCCGCCCCCCGTTCGTAGATCAAATTTATGTCATCGTCATCGATAAAGCCGGCATGGGCCAGCACCGTGCGGCGGGTCAGCAAGCCAAAACTGTCCAACGCGCGGGTGTCCGACATCCCGCAGCGATCAAGGACGAACTGATGCTCCCAATCGCTTTCCGAGCAATGAGTTTGCACTGGCGCACCCGTTTCTGCAGCCAGCTTGCCAAGACCTTTGAGCGCGGCGTCGCTACAGGCGGGGATAAAGCGCGGCGTGATTGCGGCTTCGACCAGCGTGTTGTTGGGGATTGCCCGCACGGCGTCAATGAAATCAGCAGTGTCTTTGATGGCAGCCTGCGCATCCGAGTCGCGGTAATAGTCAGGGCAGCCGTCGGGGTCATCCATCGCCACCCGCCCGACCAAGGCGCGCTGGCCCAGCTCAACACATATCTCTGCGAGCCGCAGACTGGCAGGACCATGGATGGTCGCAAAGTAGACAGCCGTCGTCGTGCCCCCCGCCAGCAGGCGAGCCACGAGAGCACCGTAAACCTCGGTGGCAAAATCGAGGTCCGCATAGCGGGCCTCAAGCGGGAAGGTGTAACGCTGTAACCAGTCTTCCAACGGAACATCCAGCGCTGTGCCAAGCTGGGGGAACTGCGGCGCATGGATGTGAAGATCGACCAATCCTGGGATCAATACCCCTTGGCCGCGCAAGTCGATTATATCGTCTTGAGTCTGTGTGGCGTCATATGGCGCCACGCAGGTGATCATCCCGTTGCCGTCGACAGAAACGAGCGCATCAGAAATGCGCTCGATCCGGCCCCTCTCAGGGCTTTGCAAAAGGTCCGCCCGAAACTGGGGCATAGGGTCCGGCAGCCCTACTGCGGGATACGGGTTTCGACACCCGTGACCAGCCAATCGATGCCGGCCATTGCACCGTCGTCAATGACTTCGCCGTCAGCCAAACGCTGGGTCCCGTCCTGATCCATAATCGGACCCGTGAGCGGATGAAATTCACCCGCGCGCATCGCAGCTTCGGCCTCTTTGATCATCGTCATGGTCTCAGGCGAAATCGACGACGACCAGCTCAGGACGTCAACCGTGTCATCGACAAAACCGCCCCAGAAAGCTTCGCCTTCAAAGGTGCCGTCAATCGTGGCTTGTGCGCTGTTCACAAAGAAGCTCGACCAGTCGGCGATTTGCGATGCCAGCAGCCAGTTGGGCGCGTATTTCTTCATGTCGGACGAGGTGTTGATGACCCAAACGCCCTCTTCCTCGGCTACGGTCACAACGGATGGCGTGTCTTGGTAAAGCGAGTAGATGACATCTGATTCTTGCGCCATCAAAGCACGCGCGCTTTCCTGTGCCTTGGGCGGATCGAACCAAGAGTTCAGCCAGACGACCTTAACAGTGACGTCAGGGTTCACCGCCTGAATACCCAATGTGAAGCCGTTGATCATGCCCACGACCTCAGGGATAGCGAAAGCCGCGACGATGCCCACGGTGTTCGTTTCGGTTACGTCAGCGGCGGCCATACCGACCAGATAAGACGTCTCGTAATTGCGGCTTTGAAAGTTACTGAAATTATCTGCCAGCAAGTAACCTGAAGCGTGGATAAACGTTAGATCCGGACGCTGTTCAGCCAGAGATATCCCGTCATTCATATAGCCAAACGAGCCCAGCATGATCATGTCGGCCCCTTGTGCAGCCATCTGGTTGATGATGCGCGCGGCATCGGGGCCTTCTGGTACGTTTTCGACGAAGAATGTCTCAACTTGATCACCGAAGGCTTCTTCGATGGCCAAGCGGCCCGCGTTCAATTCGGCCGACCAGCCCACATCCGCCACGGGTGACGGATACACAAATCCGATCTTCAATTGGTCTTGGGCGTTGGCGGGAAGGGCCAGCGACGTGGCCGCCGCAAGGCTAAACAGTAGGTTTCTTCTTTTCATTGTATATCCTTTGTTTTCAGGCAGGTTGTTTCACTAAATTTTCAACACCGCGCCAAGGCTGGCAGGGCTGTTGAGGCGGATGAAAGCGAGATTTCGGGAAATCACCGCAAGCATGAGAATTGTGACGACGTAGGGCATGACGGACATCGCTTGGCTAGGGATGTTCCAGCCGAAGGCTTGGATCGACAATTCCAACAACGACATCGATCCGAACAGGTACGCCCCAAAGGCCACGCGCGGCACGATCCACGTGCCAAACACCGTCAACGCGACGACGATCCAGCCGCGTCCGGCAATCATACCTTCGGCCCAAAGCGGTGTGTAAGCGGTGGACATATAGGCCCCGCCAATACCCGCCATCGCCCCCCCAAAACCAACGCAACCTGCGCGGATAAGGCGAACTTTCAGCCCCAGCGCATGAGCGTTTTCGGGGCTCTCGCCGATTGCGCGGATCACCAGCCCCAGCTTGGTGCGCGTCAGAACGTACCACGTGGCAAAGACCAACACGAAGGACAGATACACCATGATGTCTTGCTGAAAAAACATCTGTCCAACGATTGGGATATCCGACAATGGGCCAAGGTCGAGCTCGGGCAACCCGGCGACAGTGCGCCCCTCGTAGCTTTTGCCAATTGCAGACGAAAGACCAAGGCCAAGGATACCGATGGCAAGTCCCGATGCCGTCTGATCGGCGCGAAACACCAGCGTCAAAACCGCATGAACCAATGACAACAAGCAGCCCAGAACGGCAGCAGCCACGAAACCCACGGTATAGGACCCCGATAGCGTCAATGCCACAAACCCCATTGCAGCTCCTATGGCCATCATCCCTTCGATGCCAAGGTTCAGGACACCGGATTTCTCGGCGACCAACTCTCCCATCGCGGCGAAGATCAGGGCTGTAGCTGCGGCCAAGGTGCCGCTGACGATAAAGATCATAACGTCCATTAGTCTGGCGATGCCTCCCGTGCCAAGGCATCCGGTTTGATCCAGCGGATGCGTGATGTCAGAAGGAACGAACAGGCCAGATAGAACGTCAGCAACATGCCCTGAAAGATGCCTGTGACCGCATTAGGCACGCCTACCGATAGCAGTGCAAAATCGCCGCCCACATAAACCAGCGCCATCAAGGCGGCGGCAAAGATGATACCGACGGGGTGTAACCCACCCAGCACGGCGACAATAATCCCCGCATAGCCATACCCGGGCGAGATATTGCGCTGGAGCATGCCAAGTGGCCCTGCAACCTCGCCCACGCCCGCCATGCCCGCGGCCCCGCCCGAGATCAGCAGCGCCAGCCAAATAGCCTTCTTAGATGAATAGCCTGCATAGGTGGCTGCAGCTGGCGCAATGCCGCCGACGGACATTTTGTAACTCACCAACGAACGCTGCACGAAAATTACCGCCACAGCCGAAGCCACCAGCCCGATGTACAACGATGCATTCGCGCGCGTGCCTTCAATCAGGATCGGGAATTTCGCGGCAGAATCAAACCGTATCGACTGCGGAAAATTAAAACCCGAAGGATCACGCATAGGCCCCGCGATGAGGTAATACAGCAATTGCAGCGCCACACTGGTCAACATGAACGTCACAAGGATTTCGTTGGCGTTGAACTGCGCACGCAAAAACGCGGCTATCCCCGCCCATACCATTCCGCCTAGCATACCTGCCACGACCATCGCGGGCAGAAGCAGTGGTGATGTGGTTCCGTTAAACTGGATCGCCAAAGCCGTGGCTGCAATCGCCCCCACGATCAACTGCCCCTCGGCCCCAATGTTCCAGATTTGCGCCCGAAATCCGATGGCCAGCCCTTGGGCGATCAACAGTAATGGTGCCATCTTGAGCAGAATTTCCCCGATCCCGTAGCGCGTGCGCAGCGGGTCAATGAAGATCGCATCCAGCCCTTTGAGCGGCGCGACCCCGTAAATCACAAATAACACCGATCCGCCCAGACAGGTCAGCAAAACCGCCAGCAGACTGACTTGAACAGGGGCCCAGATGGACCGTTCGGGGCGGGCTTCGATGACAAGTCTAGCCATGTGCCGCCTCCCGCCCGGCTAAGGCCGCAAAATCGCCCGCCATCGCCAGACCGACATCATCAATCGATGTCGTTTGGACCTGCACGGGCGACGACAACTGACCGCGGAACATCACTTGAATATTGTCGCAAATCTCGAAGATCTCTTCGATCTCCTCAGACACGATCAGGATCGCCGCACCCTCGTTGCGCAAATCGATCAGCTTCTGGCGGATCGCAGCGGCCGCGCCGACATCAACGCCCCAAGTAGGTTGCGACGCAATCAACACCTTGGGCCGCAACGCCAATTCACGCCCGACAATAAATTTTTGCAGGTTGCCACCGGACAGGCTCTGGGCTGTGGCGTCGGGACCACCGCAGCGCACGTCCATGGAGTCAATTGTGCCCTGTGCCAACGCGCGGCGCTTGCCCAACTTGACCATACCCCAGTTCACCAAACCCGCGTGATGGGTCGTCAAACCTGCATTCTCCGACAAGGTATGAATAGGGACTGCGCCCCGCCCAAGCCGTTCTTCTGGGACAAAATGAAGCCCCTGTACGCGGCGCTGGTCGGGCCCAAGGGCACCCAGTGCATTACCGTCCAAAACAATCGTGCCTGCATCCTGAGAACCTTGCACGATTTCACCAGCCAGCGCGCGCGTTAGCGCGTCCTGCCCATTACCTGACACCCCTGCAATTCCAGTGATCTGTCCGCTGCGCAATGTCAGCGAGATATCTTTGAGCGAAGGCGCAAATGGGTCCTGTGGTTTGTAATTGAGCCCCGAAACCTCAAGCACTGCGTGCCCGTCGCCCCGCTCACCACTATGGGTCGGGGCAGCGATTTCACGCCCGATCATCAGTCGCGTCAGGCTGCGGGCGCTTTCGACCTTTGCATCCACCACGCCCACCACACGACCCCCACGCATTACCGTGGCCGTGTCACACAGCGCCTTGATCTCATCCAGTTTGTGGGAGATGAAGATGATCCCGATCCCTTCGCTGGCCAAACGCCGCAGGGTTTCGAACAGCTTGGCTATGCCTTGGGGCGGCAGTACGGATGTCGGTTCGTCCATGATAATCAGTTTGGGTTCTTGCAAAATGCAGCGCAGGATTTCAATCCTTTGACGTTCGCCCACGGTCATGGCTTGCACGCGGCTGTCTGGCTCCACATCCAGCCCGAATTGCGCCGACGCGGCACGGATACGGTCCGACAAGTCCGCAATCGTCCCGGGCACAGCGAGAGATATGTTTTCTGCTGCCGTCAACGTCTCAAATAACGAAAAATGCTGGAAGACCATGCCAATGCCAAGCTCGCGCGCCATAAGCGGCGATTGGATATCAACCTGTTCACCACGCCATTCCACAGTCCCCGCATCGGGGCGCACAGAGCCATAGATGATCTTCATCAGGGTCGATTTTCCGGCCCCGTTTTCACCCAGAACCGCATGAATTTCGCCCGGCATTACGTCCATGTTTACCGCGTCATTGGCCAGCACCGCCGGATAGGCTTTGGTCACGCCGCGCAGACGCAACAGAGGGGTATCAGCCATTGGCCCCGTCCTCGCGCAATTCGTGTAACGGATGAATGCCAGGCATGGTCACGAACCCGGGTAGGCTGCGCACAGCGTAAAGCCAATTGCGAATAGCGGGATATCCGTCGTGTTCAAACCCCGCATCAGGGCTGAGTGCCACATAAGGAAAACACGCGATGTCCGCGATGGTCGGCCGATCACCGACAAGCCACGTCTGATTGGCAAACACGCGGTCCGTCAAACGCAATTCCAGCTCATCAAGGTCTTTGCGCGACGCTGAGCGCACAGCCTCAACATCCACGGGCCAATCGAGCATGGCGTTCAACCGTGCCGCCCCAACGCTTGTCGTCAAGCGCGCCGAAAACCCCAGCCATTGCAATACCTGCGCATGAAGGCTGGCATCTTTGATTGGATACCACTTGCCACTGGGATCGTGTGTTGTCGCCAGCCACGCCAGCATTGCCTGAGTCTCAGACAGTACCAGATCACCGGCCACCAGTACCGGCAACGTGCCTGCGGGGTTAAGCGCCAACATCCGTTCTGAGCGCTGTTCTAACCCGGGATAGAAATCGACCGCAACCGTATCATAGGTCACGCCAAGCAGGCCCGCCATGAGCCGGATCTTGTAGCAATTGCCGGAAAGCACGTAGTTATAAAGGGTAAACTTGCTCATGCGTCCTCAGTCAATGCGCCGTAGAATGCGCCTTTGGATTTGAGCCAACGGCGGTAGGCGATTGATGTTAAATCCGCCCGCGTCGGAATTTCCATTTTCGGATCAAGCGGTAGTTTAACGGGCCGCTGGTTTTCCAAGATTGAACGGTCTTGTAGAAAAATTTCCTGCTGGAACTGCACCAACCCCGCGAAATCGGATGTGTCATCATAAAGCGCCATCCACGGCCAGACGTCGCATTCCGTCTCCGACCGCGGCTGGACAAAAATCGCGATCACATCCATCGCTTCGGGCTTGGGCGGACAGGTTTTATAAAGCACCGCAGATGTGGGCGCAGCCACACGGTATTGATAATCGGTGTCGCCCCCAGATTGCGCACTTTTGGCGGCTTGAGGTTGGTAAAAACTGATCTTCGTCGCCCAAACTTCGTCCACGCCGTCGCGGATTTCGGCCTTATAGGGCGCGACTTCGGTGTGCGGCTCGCTCCCCAAGATACCGGTATGCACAAAGGGAAAATGCGCAATGTCGAGGAAATTTTCGACCGCCCGCAAAGGCGAGCATTTCACGCGGACAACGCCGCAAGGCACCAACCGCCTGCCTGGCTCATCCGCTTCGGGGATGGCAAACAAGGGGCGCGAGGCATCGCCCAGACAGGTCCAGACGTGTCCGTATTTGAATTGCGTAGGATAGGCGCGGCCTGCATCGTCAACGACATTTGGTGCATCAGGTGTGCCCGACACGGTCACGTCTTGATCGAGTAGCCGCGTGAGGCGCGGCCCACGGGCCAGAGTTTGTGCGTCGGCGACCACGTACCAATCGTTCAAGGCATAAGCGCGGCTCATGCAGCAACCATTTTGATCTGGGCTGCGCGCCGCACGGCGTCGCACCAACGCGATAGAGCAGCGCAGTCTTCAGGTTTAGCGTCCGCATCAATGAGCGCTGTGATCTGTATCCGTTCCCCGTCCAGTGGGTTCTCCAGCAGCAAGACCTGCCGCGCACCCAATTGGTATAGCCCATGTGCAAGTTGCTCTGGCGCGCCACCGTCAAACGCCACCGCTAGGCACGCTTGCGCCAGGCCCTCGGACTGGGCGTCAACATGGAAACTGCGCAAAGGCTGACTAGCAATTGGGACCGGCGCAGGCTTTGCCGCACCTTCGGTATTCACCCAAATCACCCCGTCCACTGAGACCACAGAAAACACCGTTGTCTTGATGGTCGCGGGCGGGTCTAATTCGGGATGGGCAGGGATATAACGACACACGCCCGTGCTACCGTAGTGCCAGCCATGATAGAGACATGCCAGATCGTTGCCGCGCACGAACCCGTGGCTCAGCGCCATGCCACGATGTGGGCAGCGGTTGTCCCATGCGGAAATATCACCGTTTCTGGCGCGCCAGATCACAAGGTCTTGACCGCCCACCTGCGCCCGCATCACCCGCTTTGGGTCGAGGTCGCGCAATAATCCCACCGGTCTCGTTAACATTTTCGTCCCAGCCCTCCTTGATCATATGCTACCGACTTTTGAGGCGAAGAAAAGAGATGCGGCGCGAGAAACCGACTTGCCCCCAGAAATTCTGCTCGGAAACCACGCGAGTGGTCAAAAAACAGGCATTCTTCGCGATTTACTAGAGTGCCTGAAAGCCTTTCAATCGGTGGTTGATCGCAGTTGTGCGCACCTCGATTCTCTGCACATTTGCGTCCATCGGGCCAAGGCTGCAGGCCATTTCCATGGCATCGATTAAGGGCTGCGGACCCTGCACAAGAATGAGCATTTCCGTATTGCCTTGCGCGCTTACCGATCCAGCCAAATCCAGCAATCCCGCGCGGTGACATATCCAATCGGCAAAGCTATCTGGGTTAAACACTCCGCCTAACTGGATTTCCGCCGCGGTCACAACGATCCATCCTTGCCCCAAAACGCCACGTGCTGCGCCTCAATCTGGTCCTCAAGGGCGGGAAAGGGTCCTCTGACCTCTACCGCACGACGGCCAGATGCAAATATCGTGCGACAGTCCAGATCCTGTGTCGGATTTTCAGGATCATCGCCTGTGAGTTTGCCCAACCGGTGCTCCGTAATGCCAAACACAACGCAGCCGATTTCGGCCCAGTATATTGTGCCAGAACACATCGAACAGGGCTCGACCGAGGTGTACAACGTGGCTCCGCGTAAGGTCTCAATGTCAAACACACGCGCCGCCTCGCGGGCCAGATTGGTCTCTGCATGTCCAGGTCCGCGATCAACGGAATGACTGTTCTTGCCCTCTAGCAAAACGTCGCCCTGCGCTGAAACCAACACCGCCCCAAAAGGACGGTTTCCGTCTGTCACGGCTTCATCCGCCAGCGCAATCGCGCGGCGTAGATGTTTCAGGTCGTCAATCTGATCCATGACCTTATCCTAACTGCTCAGCGGCGCGCCGAGGCCGAATTTTTCCACCAGAGCCCGCCGATACGCTACCGACATACGGTCTGCGGGAATATGGACCTCGTCCATGATCCCGAGCGGCAGATCTTCGGGGTGCTGGTTTTCAACCAAAGGCTTGTCCTCATCGTTGATCATCAGACTTTCCTTGATCAAGAAATCTTCGTCCGGTGCGCCTGTCGTGTCCGTCGCCACTTGAAAGATCCGCGTCTCGTGGGCGGAGACGGGACAAACGGTGTCCGCGAAATATTGGACATACCAGCTGTCATTGGGCCGAATGATGATGATCGTCGAAAACGGAAACGTGAGCGCGTAGGTATAAACCACATGGCGGGTGTCGCCGGGAACATCGTCAGGAAAACGGTTAAAACCTTCGTCATAGCCCAGATCAAACGTCAAACCGTGATCCGTCTCATGCACGTCATAGGGCGGGATTCGGTCGTTTTCATCGCCACCGAACGTGTCGACATGGACCCATGGAAAATGCGCCACGTCATTGAAATTCTCTACATGGCGGCTGGCGGCAGCAGCCCATGTGCCCGAGGGCACGAATACCTTTTTGAGGGTGTCATCGCCGATCCCTGGCCATTCTGGTAGCGGCCAGGTTGGGGTCGCAGCAAGACAAGTCCAGACGATTCCGTAGCGTTCTTGGACCAGCAATGATTGGAGGCGAAGGCGCGGCGATACTCGCGCGCCCTGGTCAGGATTAGAGGGGATTTTGGTACATTGTCCCGAAGCATTAAAATGCAGCCCGTGCATGGGGCAAATCAGCTGACCATTATCAACCCGTCCCGCGCTTAACCGCGTTCCGCGATGCGGGCACAGATCGCGTGCGACAGATACGCCGTCCTCTGTTCGCCAGATGACCAGATCGACGTCTAGCAGCCGCGCCGGCACAGGGGCGTCATTGACATCATGCGCAAAGGCGACCGGATGCCAAAAACCTGACAAGATGCGCCAATCATTCGGTGCAAAGGTGCAGTTTTTCGGCAGATCGCTTTCGGTTTGCGCGTGATCAACTGGAAGAAACATCTCGTATAAGTCCTTTTCGATATAACAGGTTTCTGTGACGTAGGCACCTCCGCCAAATCTTCACCTTTTTCTATTATAAAGAACCACAAACAGATCAGTGACAATACACCCCAGCAAATTTTTTCGACGCGTCATAGAATGCAACGTCCTTGCTGCGCGAAAGATGCCACTGCTGTTTGATCTGATGATGACCTCCCGTCAGTCCCAATAGGCGATACTAATCTTGCCTCTACCACCAAGGCTCGCTCTCATCGTCACCTCATGCTGGAACATCGTGATCTCGCCGCTCCAATTCCGTTTAGCTGCATTGCAGACATTGGCTGCAGTGCAGAAAGTCGGTAAAGAGGGCTCAAAGCGGCCTTTTGCTGCAACTTGAATGAATGACCGTTTTAGCCCAACACCTAACTTTGAGATACGGAGCCAAGGGCCGAGGGCATGGGACTTCGTATTGTCGACCTATTACTGGTG
>Ga0115564_10004652_pt1 | contig 11092 bp, 9 predicted proteins | sample COGITO_mtgs_1105_7_FD_88680 | JGI IMG/M metagenome (GOLD analysis project Ga0115564, IMG submission 88680) | Pelagic marine microbial communities from North Sea - COGITO_mtgs_110523 | ecosystem: Environmental > Aquatic > Marine > Epipelagic | place: Germany:Helgoland, sampling site Kabeltonne... | reverse complement strand
TTAGCCTTTTGGCTTGTTCGCCGTTATAAACCATGACCACCCCATATGTCGGCCTAGCCAGTATTCGAGCGGAGATTGATGCGGCCAAGGCTCACCATAAACCAACACGCCGCCTGGATGCGTCCCATGTTTTTTAATTTGGTATTTCCGATAAAGTTTTCCAAATTTAGGGATCAGGTAAAAATAGAACTCGGCTTTGCGAAAGTGTGGGTTTTCATATTTTGCAAATAACTTTCGTAACCCAGATGCTGTATAGCATCGCGTAATCGGGTTTTGCACCGTCTGCTGATCACGTCCACCCCACTCGGTCGCTTTTCCAAGCCAGTTTTTATCACCAAATGCGCGACCCATAATTAAACCAATACAGAAATACATATTGATCCAATAATGCCACGAGCTTTTACAATAGAGCATGATCACCGCACGACCGCCGGGCTTCAGAACACGCCATACTTCGGCAATCGAGGCTTCGGTATCTGGAGTGTGGTGCAGGACGCCGTTCGAATACACAATATCGAATGTGCCGTCCGCAAACGGAAGATCTTCAGCATCACCTTGAAGTGCGCCACATCCTGCAGCCATATCACCCATCAAATTATATTTTGCCTGGGTCGCACGTGCACGCTCTTCCGTTATATCAATACTCGTGACATTAGCGCCATATTTCGCAAACAAAGAAGAATGACCACCTGCGCCGGGGCCAATTTCCAAGACCGATTTTCCAGGCAACTCACTCAGCGGCATATCCGCCACAGCCATATGGCCACGAAGACGGAACATGTCTTCCAAGTCATCCAGCGCTTTCAACAAGTCTTCACGACTAATGTTGCTATCAACATGATCGTAAAGCGATTTATAAAGAGAGCCCCAAAAGGCTCGGACATCCGATTTTGTGTCGACCGCATCGGTCATAATTTAGCCTCCGAGATTAAGGCATAAATAAAGGATGATTTCCCAACTCAAAAGGAAAATCGAGCAGGTAGCCTCAGATCGCGTGTTGCGAAAGTGGCTGGTCGGGCGAATGCTTGGCCGCTACCAAGCTCCAGCAACGTTCGAACCCCACCACCCCTCTTATCTTCACCATCAGTTGCCGCTTTCGCCTGAAACACCAAAGTGGCAGATTCCTCCCAAAGCACTATCCAATAAATTACCCGTCGCACAGACCTCAATTCAAATTCTCTCTCAACAGCTGGCCCTTGACCCTGAATCCCCGCGCGCTCTATTCAATGAGTCCATTGCTAACATAGAGGCTAAACTTGCGCGCCATCGATTTGCATGGATACCTCTAACGCCTCAGATTGACGCCGCTTGGTTTGTTGCCTTATGGCACGCATGGCGAGATCAGTTCATGAATTCAAACGGCTGGGCATGGCATCCGTACACAGCAGCAGAACGTGCAGTTAATCTTATTGACGGTGCACGCCGATGTGGTGCGCCTGATACACTCGATGTCTTCGCCCAAGATCTGGCAACTCACACACTAGAGATTGCACGCCAATTAGAGTATTTTGGTGACCACAATACGTCTAATCATCTCGCAAATAACGGACGCGGGCTTTATCGGATTGGCTGTGCATTAGATTTATCACAAAGCCGCCATATTGGTTTTGAGATCTTATGCCACGAAGCAAAGCGTATTGTTCTTGAAGGCGGCTCTCTTCGTGAAGGCTCAACCCATTATCACATGCTCTATGTCCGAAATTATCTTGATGTCTGGCTGGCGGCTGTCCGCCATCAGCGAATTCAGGAAGCGGAACAGCTTAGAGAAATTGCAAAGCGATTAATCGCCGTCGCGAAAAGCTTGGTGCTACCAGGGGGATTACCACTGATTGGCGATATTTCTCCTGACTGCCCCGCAGCGTACCTTGCCGGAATTCATAACGGTGTCTGTGCCTGGACGAACACTTTGCCAAAAAACGAACAGCATCTCGTTAAAACATTGGCTGGAGAAGTGCTACCCGCGCCATTCGAACAACTGCAGAATGATGGCTGGGCGCGCGCCGATATTGGGCAATGGTCAATGCTCACATCTGCACCTTTGAATGGATGGCCATTTATGCCGGGTCATGCTCATCAAGATATCAGCGGTGCTGAAATCCATCTCAACAAGCAGCCCCTGTTTGTTGATCCAGGTCGTGGCGAATACGGCGAAACAGGTGATGCTGCCTTATATAGATCAAGCGCAGTGCATGGTGGTATCAGGATAGACCATCAAGACCCGTATCCCGCAAACAAACCATACTACAGTGATGCGTTCAGGCAATCTGTTGCTGGACCCGCGTCTACACGCATTATGTCTGACGGCATTTCCATATCCCATGATGGGTATCGTCGATTGGGTATTAACACCGTTACAAGATCCTGGACATTCAGCGGCTCGACCATGCACATTGCGGACACAATTCAAGCTGAAGGCACTCATTATATTGAACAATCATTTGTGACCCCACATGTGGTCAAAATCGAACCAAATAAAGTGATCATTGGCGACAGCGCCATTATTCGCGTATCTGGCGAACCGCCATCACTCCGACCGGTCACCATCTGGCAGGCTTATGGCAGTGGCATCACAGGCACTCAAATTGTGTTTGAGGAAACGACGACTGGGCCATGGCATGGCACACTTGAAATAGAGAGCATCATCTAATGTGCGGCATTGCTGGCATATTCATTCCACAACAATCTGAACCCCAGGTCTCTGATTTAGCAGCTATGGCGAACGCGATGCTGCACCGTGGACCTGATGGTGATGGCCAGTGGGTTCGCTCTGACAAACGCTATCAGACAATCTTTCGCCGCCTTGCCATTATCGATCTGAAATCTGGTGATCAGCCCCTGGTTAGTAGTAATGGTCATCTTGTATTAAGCGGTAATGGCGAGATATATAACTATCTTGAACTCCGCTCACGATACTCAAACTATCATTATAAAACCCAGGGAGATATGGAAGCCGTTCTCGCAGCGTACGACGCCCATGGTGATGATTATCTTCAAGTCTTAAACGGCATGTACGCACTGGCGCTCTATAATGATGACGCCCATACCCTGGAACTTGTTCGCGACCGGCTTGGCGTCAAGCCTATCTATTGGGCCAAATTAAGCGGCGGCGGGATTGTATACGGTTCAGAGATTAAAGCGATTTTTGCATCAGGATTGATGCATCCTGAAATTAATGAACGTGCCGTACCAGCTTACCTTGCCCACGGCTATGTTCCCGGCCCAGATACATTGTTTAAAAATGTACAAAAGCTTCAACCCGGCCACCGGCTTTGTATTAATGCCGCAGGGCAAATCGACATTAAAGTATATTGGCGTCCTCAACCAAGCACCGAGGCACCACAAGGCGTGGATGTTGCTGAACACATGTTAAGCTTACTTCATGATAGCGTACGCTTGCAACTTCGAAGCGACGTAACGATTGGCACATTATTATCAGGGGGACTGGACTCAGGGTTACTGGTTGCCCTGGCAGCTCAACAAACATCCCAACCATTAAAAACATTTACCGTGCGGTTTGCAGGCGGGGTTGATGAATCTCCACTCGCAGCTGATGTCGCAAACCTCTATGGCACGGACCATAATGTCATCGATGTAGATGCGGGCGATGCCATCGATAATCTTTGGGCGATGACATGGCATCTTGAAGAGCCCGTTAATGATGCGGCTCTTTTGCCGAATTATCTGATTGAACGCGCCCTTGGTGAGCACGTAACCGTCGCTTTAAATGGGACCGGCGGCGATGAATTGTTTGCCGGCTATGGGCGGTATTTTCAAATTCCAATCGAGCAGAAGTACCTTAATATTCCTGCATGGGTACGCTGTGGCATCGAAAAAGTCATAGGACCCATTTCACCCATGCGCGCATGGCAACTCGAACGAGCAGGCCTTTTTGAAACAGACCGAGGCCAATACATTCATGCTCACAGCACTCATTTCCCAGCCCCAGTCCGCGATATTATTGACAATAAAAGTGCGTCGCCATCTGCAGCTCAGGCTATTGCCACGCGGGCTTTCTTAACTTCATTTCCAGATGCTGATCTGCAAACTGCAGGATTGGCAGGTGATATTAGCACATATCTAAATGACGACTTACTCACACTTCTGGACCGCACCAGCATGGCGCACAGTGTCGAGGGCCGAGTGCCATTTCTTGATCACAGATTGGTTGAAGCATCGCTTTCGATTTCAGCAGACATACGAACGCCCGGTCAGCAGGCTAAGGCTTTGGAGCGCAAGATGGCTAAAGGGCTTTTACCCGAAAGTGTTCTTAATGCACCTAAGCAAGGTTTTGTTTCGCCCGTCCCGCAATGGATGTGCAATGATTTTGGTGCCATAGCAGAACGAATTTTAACATCAAAAGATGCTTTAGAACGTCGATGGTGGACAGCTGAAGGCGTACAGCGCCTGCTCCAAAACCCTACGAAACACGGTTACCGCGTCTATGCTTTGTTAGCGTTGGAATTATCCGTGCGTATGTTTACTTACGGCACTATTCCAACATCTACACCGACGGCAAGCCTTCAGGATATTGCTGATGCCGCATGATACCGCTCCCGTAAGTGTAATCATACCAGCCTATAATGCAGCGACATCAATTCAGCAGGCACTGAAAAGTGTTTCAGCACAAACACTACCACCTGCAGAAGTTATCGTTGTCGATGATGGATCAAGCGATGATACCATCGCAATGGCTAGAGCGATGCAAAGCCTGTTTCCTGTGGGCACACTCATTGTTATTTCACAAAAAAATAAAGGTGCAGGTGCCGCACGCAACCGTGCAATTGATGCTGCTACTAAATCTTATGTTGCCTTTCTAGACGCTGACGATGAATGGCTCCCCACAAAACTTGAGCGATCCATGGATGTACTCACATCCAAAAACTATACGCTTGTGGCACATGATTATATGGATGTAATGCAAAACGGTGAGGAGCACATTGATTGTGCACAGCGCTTCAATGAAGGCCCTGACCCTTTCGCTACGCTCTATCTGAAAGGTTACATTCCGAGCATTTCAGTGGTTGCCCAAAGAGCTGCCGTCCTGGAAGTGGGTGGGTTTGATGAGAGTCTTCGCAATGCGCAAGATTTCGATTTGTGGCTAAATATATTGTCCAACCCCAAAGCGACATTCACCGTATTTGGAGAGCCGCTTGCGCGTTATTTTCATACGCCAGATGGAATCATGAGTCATACTGAACGTCGGATCACATGTTGTATTCAAATTGCACATCGATATTTACCCGTTCTGCATTTACGGCATAGGAATGCATTTACAATCTTTATGCGGCGCTTGGCTAACGTCTACTCTGAAGCGTTCTCCGCCTACATTGGGTCTGGAAAATATTTTCGTGCTGCAATAATACCGTTTCGTTTTGCCATAACGATCACGAAAGCATGGATAAATATGGCCGCCACATCTGACCGCAATGGATCTATATTTTTTGTTGTTTTTTCAATTTGGGTTATTGCAATTCTTGGACTCTATCTTAGCCAATTTCAAGATCTTATTGGACCCATGATGAACGTCCTTAAAAGTGTGATGAGTATAGAATGACTGCTTTGCTAGGATTTATCTTACTCATGGGAGGCGCTTTGGGCGCTGGATCAATAACTCTTCATGTATCCGGTATTCGTAAAACTCTCTCACTCAGCGAAGATTTTGCGATCTCTCTTTCATTAGGAGCAGGGTTTATCGGCTGGCTGGCTTTTTTCCCGGGCATTATTGGATATTTTTCACAATCAACATTTACTTACATGCTCCTCTTTCCTTGCATTGGATTAATCCCAATGTGGATGCGCCTCCGTGGAGCATCGATGAATTGCGCCAAGGCGTCATTCAGCATGATCGAAAAAATTATGATTGGCGGGTTAGCCATCATCATCTTCTTTGATTTGGCCGAGGCGATTTCGCCACAAGCTGATGCTGATACGATGGCCTATCATTTTGCAACGCCATCTTTATTCCTTCACTACGGCAAGCTTGAGTTCATTCCCCGTGCGATAGATGGAGCTGTCCCACTGTTACAGCAACTAGGATATGGAGTTGCTCTTTCGCTGGGCGGGGAGTTATTGGCTAATTTATGGCTTGCCGTTACCGGTTGGGCCATTGGTATCATGACATTCGTTACAACATTACGATTGAGCACACGAACATGGGCTCTCGTATGTACATTATTAGTAATGACGACGCCTGCGATCATTTATGGCGCTGGTACTGGACAGGTTGAAGCGCGATCAGCAGCCTATGTCATTGTCGCAGCATTCGCTGTTTTCTTGGCAATAAAAGAAGATCATCTTGGATTTGCATTTATCGCAGCTATTGCTGCTGGTCTCTTTTTTGGTACCAAATACACCGGGTTATTAATTGGATTTGCTTGTGGCATTGTATTCTTACTGCATGGACGCCGATATTTCAGGCATACGGTCGTCTTCTCATTCGTTGCAGTTGTCGTTGGTGCCCAATGGTATGCGTTTAATTATTACCATACTGGGGATCCAATCTTTCCACTTTTGTGGAATATCGTTGATTACCCTGTCAATTTCCCATGGAGTGATGCACAAAACCTTCGCATTAAAGAACTTTATAATATTTCGGAAAGTCCTCTTGCAAAGAATCTAATCTGGTTCTTTTTGTATCCATTTCTGGCGACGCTTGAGCCATTACCACAATTTGGATCATCAAGAGTCGGTCTTGGTATCACTTGGTTGTTACTTTTGCCGCTCGCATTGGCCGGTGCCTGGCAACGTCGTCACAGCCTCTTGCAATCATCAGCTGCCATCTTCATTGCTATTGGTCTTATATATTATGTTGTTTGGTTTTTCTTCGGTCCTTCACAACGCGTTCGACACTTGCTGCCCGTATATCCTTTGGTCCTTATTGCTTTAGTATGCCTATCAAGCCAAGCAATCAATTGCTGGCAAACATTGAGGCTTCCATGTGCGTTCGCCATCATCGCAGTTCTTTTGGTTCAATTCGGCGGATATAGTTTATTTTCATTTAAATATATTGATTATGTGGCCTCTAAGACAACGTCTACGGCGTTCTTGCAAAGGAATATCGTTGGCTATGATGTTGTGATCGCCTTGAATACAATTCTGAATAAAAATGATCGGGTTCTTGTTACATACCGGCCTTGGTTATATCGATTGAATGTGCCCTATTACTACGCTCACCCAGACCTTCAAGACGAAGTTTCACTTCGCCCGGAGAATGTTGATTCTCGTCTCTTTTTAAAGCAGCTAGAGAATAAACGCATCACTCACGTCGTAACAAAACCCAACGATCTAAATAATATGGAGACTAATTCTCCATTGCAAAAATTAATGATGTCGCTGCAATCAAATACTTGTGCTAAAATAATACGCCAAATAGAGGTTCTCGCATGGCCATCTCGAACCCTTCAGTTGAAATCATCTCGAATGCAAGAATTTTTGATTTATAATATAACACGCGACTCGTGCACATTGTTATGACATCTCCACTCTATTTTATTGACCGCGTGAAATGACAGATACAGTCAACATATTCGCTTTGTCAGTTGGCACGACATTTTTAGTTATGATCATAGGTATCCCCATATTTAGGCGCTTCCTTATCAGAAGCGGGCTGTTGGATAATCCCAATGCTAGAAGTTCCCATAAGACCCCTGTCGCCCGCGGCGGCGGAATGATTGTTCTCGTCTCTATTGTTGCAGGCTTGGCCGTTCTGCATGTAAGTGCTGCTGCTTTACCCACTGATCTCATCGTAATCGTTGTAATTGCATGCGCATTAGGATGCATTTCATGGATTGACGATATCCGAAGCTTGTCTCCGATAATCCGCCTTGTGTCTCAAATTATAGCCATCGGATCTGCGATTGCGATTTATCCTAACCTTGTCATCTCAATCGCCCCTTATTTTGATGGATGGATAGCGATGACGTTAACAGCCCTAGTTTGGATTTGGTTTGTTAATTTATATAATTTTATGGATGGCATCGACGGCATGACGGGTGTCGAAACTGTAAGTATTTGCGCTGGTCTGAGTTTGCTCGCATTAACGGGGATTCTTTCAGACTCTATTATTTTACCTCTTACAGTTATTGGTGCCGCTGCTCTCGCGTTTCTATACTGGAATTGGTCACCTGCAAAAATTTTTCTCGGCGATGTTGGCAGCATTCCCTTAGGCTTTCTTCTCGGTTGGTTTATTCTTCAAGCCATCAACAATGGTGCCTGGTTAGCCGCGCTAATAATCCCAGGGTACTATTTGGCAGACGCCACGATTACACTCATAAAGCGGGCAAGCCAGCGTGTACCTATTTGGCAGGCACACCGAGAACATTTTTACCAAAAACCAATCTTATACGGCATTTCACATCAGCGCATCATGCGCCGTATCATATTCACAAATATAATGCTCATCGCTAATGCTGTATGGCTAGTTCCTATAAATTTCTGGCTGGGTATTATCGTTGCAACAATGACTATCTGTACTCTGTTATGGAATCTTTCGCAGCTGCGTACATGAACACTAAACAGCGCCTCAAAACTGATATGCAATTAAAGGCGAATACGGCAATTTTCTTGACTAAACCGTAACAGCAAGATTGTCTACGGACATGACCATTAAGGACAGAAAATTTATGAAAGTCGTGATACTTTGTGGCGGCCAAGGAACTCGTATTCGTGATGTTAGCGAAGATGTTCCAAAACCGATGATTCCAATCGGCAATCGTCCAATTCTATGGCATATCATGAAAAATTTTGCCACCTTCAACTATCAAGATTTTGTCCTATGCCTTGGATATAAAGGCAGCACCATCAAAGATTTTTTTATAAATTATGATATGCTGACCCATGACTTCCGACTCACGCTAGGAAAGCCTGAATCGTTGAGCTTAATTGATCGTGCCGAAAAAGAGGCCTGGCATGTCACTTTAGCTGAGACCGGCCTTGAAGCAATGACAGGTGATCGTGTTCGTAAAATCAAAAAATATATAGGTACTGATGAGCATTTTATGCTGACTTACGGCGACGGGTTAAGTGATATTGATATTAATGCGCTTGTCTCTTTTCATAAATCACATGGAAAAATTGCAACCGTAACTGGCGTTCGGCCTCCAGGCCGGTTTGGGGAACTTGAATCAGATAGCGATGGCCAAGTCATCGAGTTTAATGAAAAACCGCAAGCAACAGGTGGGCGAATCTCTGGCGGTTATTTTGTATTCCGGCGTGAAATATTTGATTATCTACCTGATGAGAATGGACTGGTGCTCGAAGATAAACCCCTCAGAGCACTCTCTGCCGACAAACAACTCATGATCCATCGCCATGATGGGTTTTGGCAATGTATGGATACTTATCGCGATTTCAAATTATTGAGTGGTTTATGGGATAGCGGTAAACCCCCATGGAAAAACTGGTCATGAATTTACCTTTTGATCCGAGCGTATTCGCCGGCAAACGCGTATTGGTGACTGGCGACACTGGCTTTAAAGGGTCCTGGTTGTCTTTATGGCTAAATAGAATTGGTGCCGATGTTTGGGGCTTAGCCTTACCAAATGAAGATGAGCGTTGCCATTTTTCATTGCTTGGGCTCGATAAAATTATCACACATCGCGATGGTGATGTTCGCGACCGCAGCGTCGTGCAATCAATATTTGATGACGCCAAACCTGAAATTGTATTTCATCTTGCCGCGCAGTCCCTTGTCAAAAAATCCTATGCTGATCCGAAATTAACGTTTGATACAAACGTAGGCGGATCCATTAATGTTCTTGATGTTGCACGTGATTGTTCTTCCCTAAAAGCTCTAACGTTTATTACATCGGACAAATGCTACTTGAATAAAGAATGGCTCTGGGGTTATCGCGAAAACGATGAACTTGGCGGGCTTGACCCCTATAGCGCATCAAAGGCCGCTGCTGAAATCGTATTTCGTGCATATGCAGCATCGTTTATCGATGCACGCAATGACCTAGGCGCTACAACAACACGAGCAGGCAACGTTATTGGTGGCGGCGATTGGGCCGCCGACCGAATTGTACCAGATTGCATCCGTGCACTTGAGGCTAAGCAACCAATCCGTATTAGGATGCCCCATGCTACTCGGCCTTGGCAGTATGTACTTGAACCTCTTAGTGGGTATTTGTGTCTTGCTGCAAAGCTACTCGAAGACCCAAAACAATACGGCGGGGCCTGGAACTTTGGCCCAGGGGATGACTCGGTAAGGACAGTACACGAGCTCACGAAGCAACTCATCAATGGCTGGGGAAGCGGCGAAATCATCGTAGATACACCTAAAGATCAACCTTACGAAGCAACCCTGTTACATTTGAATATTGATAAAGCGCGTATGAAACTAGGTTGGTGGCCAAAATGGCACGTCAATCGTTCTATCGAAGAATGCGCCATCTGGTATAAAGAGGTTCTGGGCGGTGCGAATGCACGGGATGTAAGTTTACGCCAGATTGACGCGTATATGAGTGACAAATGATTAACGGCGTTTCAGCACGACCGCTTCGCACAATCCCTGATCCCCGCGGATCAATAAGACACATGCTACGCCGTGATTGGCCTGAATTTAATGAGATCGGTGAAGTTTACTTTTCATCTGTTGAATCAGGTGCGATCAAAGCATGGCGAAAGCATACGCGCATGGTCATGCAGCTAGCGGTACCTGTCGGCGCTGTGACTGTTGTCCTTTATGATGCGCGCCCAACCAGCTCTACTTACAAAAAGATCACAGAATACCACGTTGGCACAGAAGATCGTGCCGAATATATACTGCTGACAGTCCCCCCAGGAATCTGGAACGGCTTCAAAGGAATCTCACAAGCGTCTTCTTTAGTCGTTAATTGCGCATCAATTTTACATGATCCAAATGAAGCTGAGAGCGCATCCATGGATAGTCCGGAAATCCCATACTCTTGGACCTGACGTCAAAATCAATAGTTCTCACAGGCGGCTTTGGTTATGTAGGGGGACGTATAGCGCGAGCTCTTATTGCTAACGGGGCGAAAGTCAGCATCTCAACACGTCGTTCAGATGATCAAATACCCGCGTGGGCTAGAGGCAATCAAGACGTTAAATGGGGTTCTGACCTGTTAGAGCT
>Ga0115564_10004649_pt1 | contig 11096 bp, 8 predicted proteins | sample COGITO_mtgs_1105_7_FD_88680 | JGI IMG/M metagenome (GOLD analysis project Ga0115564, IMG submission 88680) | Pelagic marine microbial communities from North Sea - COGITO_mtgs_110523 | ecosystem: Environmental > Aquatic > Marine > Epipelagic | place: Germany:Helgoland, sampling site Kabeltonne... | reverse complement strand
TGACTTTGTCTTTCAGGCGTAAACGGTAGGGCATGCCACAGGTTTGGCTAAGGACCAAGTCTGGGTCTTCCCACACAACAAACGCAGACGCATTTTGGGACAGTTCTAAAGGGCTGTCCATGCCAACCGCAGCCAGTTCATCTCGGATAAGCATCCAATAGCGTCTGTGCGCCGCTTCGAGTTCAGGACGGGCGTACATCATAAGGCTGGCGATCATGTTTGCTCTCTCAAAAAGTGTCCAATCGAGGACATCCATAGAGATGCAGAGCCAAGGTGCAAGAGCGGGATTTTACCCGTTCAGGATAAGATCGCTCGCCTTTTCGCCAATCATAATTGCAGGGGCATTGGTGTTGCCGCTGACGATCTCTGGCATGATGGAGCAATCCGCGACCCGTAGTCCTTCGATACCATGCACACGTAATTTATCATCAACAACTGACATCGCATCGTTGCCCATTTTGCAGGTACCCGTGGGGTGATAGATGGACGCCGTGTTATTGCGCACCCAATCAAGCGTCTCATCATAGCTCTCCATATCGAGGGACGCATGCGGGCGGAACTCTTGGGAAATCTTGGAGGCAAGTGGTTCTTGTCGAGCAATCGTGCGCGCGATGTTCACACCTGCGACCGCGGTTCGGCAATCCGTCTCGGTAGAGAGATAGTTTGGGTGGATTTTTGGATAAGTCATGGGATTGCTATCGGCGAGTTTGATTTCGCCTTTGGATTCGGGACGAAGCTGACAGACCGACATTGTGAAGGCAGAGAATTTATCCGCACCTTTGCCCGGGTTTTCGGCGGACAAGGGCTGCACGTGGAACTGGATATCCGGCGTTTCCAAGTCTTCGCGGGTTTTTAAGAAGCCAGTCGCAAGGCTCGCGGCCATCGTCATCGGGCCAGAGCGGGACGTGATGTATTTCAGACCGATCTTGGCTTGACCAAAGAGCGAGCCGACCTCGTCATTCAGAGTTGGTTCATGGCATTTATAAACGAGACGCGCTTGCAAATGGTCTTGCATATTCTTGCCAACCCCTTTGAGCGGCGCGACGACTTCAATGCCGTGTTCTGCCAATTGCTCAGGATCCCCGATACCGGAGAGCATCAGAAGTTGAGGCGAATTGATCGCGCCGCCAGAGATGACGATCTCTTTGCGCGCGGAGACGATCTGATCTTTGCCGGAGCGGTCTTGGTAGCGGATGCCAGTGGCGCGCTTACCCTCAAAGATAATGTTCTGCGCTAGGGCGTGGGTGATGATCGTGAGGTTCTCGCGCGACTTCGCAGGACGCAAAAAGGCGGCAGCGGAAGAGCAACGTAGGCCATTTTTTGCAGTTAGCTGAAAAAAACCGACGCCTTCTTGATCGGCACCGTTGTAGTCGGGGTTGAACTTATATCCTGCCGCTTGCGCCGCTTCGACCCATGCGTCTGTGATCGGTCGCTCTATGCGCATGTTGGAGACGGAAAGCTCACCTTGATCATTGTGAAACTCATCCGCGCCACGTTCATTGCGCTCAGATCGTTTGAACAGGGGCAGGACATCTTCCCAGCCCCAACCGACATTACCCATCTGACGCCAGCGGTCATAATCCTGTGCTTGGCCGCGTACATAAAGCAATCCGTTGAGCGAAGATGATCCGCCCAAAACTTTGCCGCGCGGCCATTCGATAGAGCGTCCGTTCAAACCTTCGTCAGGTTCGGTTTTATAGCACCAATCGACTTTTGGATTATGAATAGTTTTGAAGTAGCCTACTGGAATGTGGATCCAAGGGTTCGAATCTTTACCGCCTGCTTCAAGAAGGATGACTTTATTTTTAGGGTCTGCGCTTAGGCGATTAGCAAGTACACAACCTGCTGAACCAGCCCCTACGACGATAAAATCAGCCTCCACAATGAACCCTTTCGATATCAATTCAAAAAAACTCTATGCAAATTCGAAATTGTAAGCTAGCCTTTTTTTGAAACAAAACGTCTCATTAATTAGCAAACCGGGAGATAGCTATGAGCACAAGTAACAAAATCAATCACCTAACACGTCGGGACCTGTTTAAGGTCGCCGGTCAGTACGGCATGAGCTCGACGCTTATGGCTGCAGGTGCCTTCGGCGGCGCGATGAGCCTTGCAAACTTGGCTTCCGCAGCAGAATCCACATATGAAAAGCGCTTCGCAAAAGAGCCTAAGCACACGCTTAAGTTTGGTGCGGCTGGCTTTAACGCACGCAACCTTCTGATCGAGCGCGCTGGCGCTTTGGAATTCGCTCGTGACCTCGAATCACGCTCCGACGGTGAGATTCGTGTTGAGTTCATCGGTGACAACCAGATCTGTGGTCAGGTTTCTTGCGTTGAGAAATGTCAGCAGGGCATCGTAGATATCTACGCGGCGTCTACACAGAACTCGGCAGGCGGCGCGCCGTACCTCAACGTTCTGGACTATGCTTACCAGTTCCGTAATCGCGCAGACCAGTATCATTTCTTGTATCACCCTGAGTCCCAGCGTCTTTTGCGTGACCCATACGAGAAGCGTCACGGTCTGAAGTTCCTCTTCTCTCATGCTGAGCTTCGCGGCATCCAGCTGGGTCTGAAGTGGGAAGACAAAGAGACAGTCACATCTGTTGATCAACTTGCTGGCACGAAGAACCGTGTAACAGGTACACAGCTTGGCCGTATCGCCATGACTGCTATGAACCTGAACCCGGTTCCAGTTGCTTGGGAAGAGACGCTTGACGCGCTTAAGACAGGTCTGATCGACGGTGCGGAGACATGGTCTTCTGCGGTTGCTTACGCGAACATGGCACCTGTGGTGTCCCAGTCCGTATATCTCGACTTCTTCTGCGGTACAGAGCACACAGCAATGAACGCAGGCGTCTTTGACGGTCTGTCCGGCGAGTTGCAGGACGTTGTCATGGAAAGCTCTTACTGGGCACAGACACACGTTCAAGCGGCAAACGAAGCTGCGCTTGTGAAGACGGTTGGTGTTTCTGATCCGATCCTGCCAAACACGATCTTCGCGAAGAACAACGTGCGTAACGCGTTCCTCTCCAAAGAAGAGAAGCGTAAAGCAGAAGAGATGTGCTCACCCGAGTTCCAACCACAGTTGTGGGAAGAGTGGCGCGAGCGTCTTAACGGTTGGTCCGGTGGTCACGACACATACCAGGACATCTACAACATCTCCCGTGAGATCGACGAAGATACGCTTCCAGAGAACGTGGAACCACGTCGCTGGTGGAAAGCATAAGTCTAAAACGGCTTATCGACTAAACGGGCCGGTCCAAAGAAATTTGGGCCGGCTTTTTTGTTCCCAGAGCGCGAGAATGCGTCATAGTGGGCGAACTTAATTCATAAGGGAGGGTGCCAGATGTCAATCTGGTCGGACATGGTCACAATCGTCAGCGCGACGCTGAGTGGCGACATTACTTTCAAAACCGTACAGGCCTATCGATCTGAGGGCGCTTGGTTCGTTTTTGGGCCGTTGACGATCCTCGGTGCAATCGCGTTCTATTACCGCGAACGATTTGCAGAGCGTCTGGAAGAGCGGTTAGGCTATTCCGCTACTAAGATCACGCATCCGATCATTTCTGTTCTGTTGCTCATGGGAATGCTTGCGGCCTTCCTGCCTGCGATGAACAGCTTACTCGGTACGCTGACTTTGGGATACCTTCCGGTCTTGGTGGTCTTTGGCCCCATTCTTCTGATCATGTTTGAACGCACACCCGAGCGTACAATCGTGATTTATTGCTACATCATCATGGCTTCGATCATTTTCATTGGCGTGGTTCAGCGCTTTGTCTTTTCGGTACAAGTGCCTTGGTCCACGACCATCCCACCGCTCTTGTTCATGATCATGGCTTGGTTCGGCGCGACGTTTAACATTCGCCTGCGCACACACCTGAGCTTTTCCGAATTCCGTACAAAGTTTGGCCCCAAAGGCCAGCTATTCTGGCTGACGTTTGACAACGTTCTATGGCTCATTTTCTGCGTCATCCTCGTAACGACAATGTCACGCGGAACCGTCAATACCTATGACAACTTCGCCATCGTGCTTGGCACGGACGATACAATGCGCTGGTGGTTCGTTGTGACGATGCCAGTGTGTTTCATCCTGCTCTCTACGCGCGCGATTGAAAATATGGTCGAAGATTTCGCAAGATACAAAGCGGGCGAACCGCTCATCAAACAAGCTGTTATCGGGGGGGACGTCTAATGGAAGATTCAACTTGGATCACGATTATCTCTCTGGCCTGCACGTTCCTATTCATGATGGGAACGCCGGTTTTGCTGGTGATCTTTTACTGGGTCGTCGGCTGTAGCTTCGTTATTGAGTTAACACTTGATAACACGGGCGGCGAACTTCTGAACGTCTTCAAGGACGGATTTGCATTGCTTGCGATGCCACTGTTCATTCTGACGGGAGACCTGATCAACAAATCAGGTATCGCCAAACGACTGTCCGACTTCGCATATTCCTGCCTTGGCTGGATCCGTGGTGGTCTGGCAATGGCAGCCATTGGCGCTTGCGGATTATTCGCGGCGATCTCTGGATCGAACTCGGCAACGACAGCAACCATTGGCTCGATGCTTCACCCTGAAATGGTCAAAGGCGGCTATGATGAGCGCTTCTCGGCCGCGACTGCTGCGGCGGGCGGTACGGTGGGTATCATTATTCCACCCTCGATCATCTTCATCGTTTACGGCTTCCTGATGAACTTGCCGATCTCTGATCTGTTCATCGCAGGTATCGTGCCGGGGGCCTTGATGGTTCTGGCCATGATGGCGACGTGTTTCGTCGTTTGCTCTATCAACGGTTGGGGCATTATCATCGCTCTGTCTTTCAAGCGTGTCTTGAAAACAGCAGTTGGCGCATGGCTCGGCTTCTTCGCAATCGGTCTGGTTCTTTGGGGGATTTACACAGGTAAGTTCTCACCCACAGAAGCGGCGGGTGTGACCGTTGGCTTTGGTATCATCGTGGCGCTTGCCAGCTATCCGCTGAACAAGATCATGGGCACCACGGAGGACACACCGATTGAGGAACGCTCCATCACATCGATGTTTGTTGTTGAGGGTTTCACACTGAAGGATATTCCATCAGTTGTGGTGCGCTCTGCACAGATCTCTGGCATCTTGGCACCGCTGATCGCGGTCTCGGTTGTAATGCAGCAGATCCTGTCGCTCTTGGGCGCGCAGGAAGTGATCGGTGGCTTTGTAACAGGCATGGGTGGCTATTACCCGGTTCTGTTCACTGCGATGGCGATCGTGTTTGTGGCGGGTATGGTTCTTGAATCGCTCCCTGTGACGATCATTCTGGCGCCGATCTTGGCACCGATTGCGGCAAGTGTTGGCGTCGATCCGATCCACTTCTCGGTTATCTTCCTTGTGGGTGCATCTATTGGCTTCATCACGCCACCGTACGGTCTTAACCTTTACGTCGCATCCGGTGTGACAGGGGTTCCGTATTTCAGGCTACTGCGCTATTCCACGATGTACCTCGTGGCGTTGATCAGTGTTTGGTTCTTGGTCGCGCTTGTGCCAGATTTGGCCCTGTTCCTCGTACCAAACAGATAAGAGTATTGATGCCTGATGACCTTCAAAAAAACCAAGAGACGCAGATTCCTACGAATTTGCGCCTCTTGTTAGTTGTCGAAGAAATCGCCAAGGCAGGCACTCCTTTGAAGCCCATGCAGCTAAGTTCCGCGCTTGGGCTTCCTAAACCAACAATCCATCGACTTTTGCAAACCGCCGAGGCCGAAGGGTTTTTGCAGCGTGACTTGGATGGCCGCTCTTATGGTCCCGGTCCGCGTTTGCGCCAAATTGCGGTGCATACAATGTCATCCGAGCGCTTGCGCACAGGGCGTTTAGCAATTCTCAAATCCGTGGCTGAAGAGATTGGCGAGACCTGCAACCTTGCCACGCCAGATCGCGAAGGCATGACCTATCTTGATCGCGTCGAGACGAAATGGCCGCTACGCATTCAGTTGCCGATTGGCACTCAAGTACCGTTTCACTGCACGGCAAGCGGGAAAATGTATCTCTCGACCTTGCGCGATAGCACGTTGGAAGCAGTCCTGAACGCGCGCCCGCTCGAAGCGTTGACAGAAAAAACCATCGTAACAAGCGAGGCCTTGCGCCAAGAATTGGCTCAAACCCGCAAGCGTGGTTATTCGCAAGACGATGAAGAGTTCATGCTGGGCATGACCGCGATTGCGGTGCCCGTCATCGACAGCGCTGGCCGCTTGATGGCGACTTTGTCTGTCCACGCGCCAGAACAACGCCATGCGGTGACGGATTTGGTGAAGTTCCTGCCTGACCTGAAATCTGCAGCAGAGAAGTTGTCAGAGTTGCACAGCAATTAAGCCCTGTTTGTCAGTTTTTCCCGAAAGCCGAAAATAGCAAAAGGGCAGGCCAAAACCCGCCCTTCCTATGTGTCAGCTCTGGCAATTAGTTTGTGCTGGACGTCGAACCACCACCTGATATCGCGCCCACGGCGACAATCGCGCCGAGACCAAGACCTATGGAACCGGCCGCACCTAGGCCACCAAGTCCAGTTGCGAAACCAGTGACTGGTGCAATGCCGACCGCTGCAGTCGGCGCTGGGGCAACAGCAACCGGCACTGCGCCAGTTCCAACACCGAACGCACCACCAGTCTCAACGACACCGAACGCTTGTGCATTTGCGCCAGTCGCAACGGCCAAGCCAAGAATAAGTGCAGGGCTAATTGTTTTAAAAAACTCATGTGAAGTACTCCAAAAATATGTCGCGCCCTTGAACCGGAACGCATCCCCCAACTCCGTTATCACACGGAAAAGCGGCGTTTATGACACAACAACCGCTATTGCGTCAAATTAACCTTAACTAACAGGCGCTGCACCACCTGCTTTAGTCGCTTTCGCGATGTAGTCTTTCAGATCACCCACGGCTTGGTCGTCTGTTTTTACAGGATTAGGCCGCGCTAGGATATCCTGCCAAACCCCTGTCGCACGGGTGTTTGCATCGATCTCTCCACGCTCTTGCCACGTGCCATAGTTGGCATAATCTGCGACGAGGGGTTCATAGAACTCCGTCTGATAGCGTTCCATCGTATGCGGCGTGCCGAAGAAATGCCCACTGGGCTGTACATCCGCGATTGCATCAAGTCCAAGATCCGCGCCCACAGTTTCGCCAGCAGCGCACAGCTCGGCCACCATTTGCAGCACTTCCAAATCCGTGATCAGCTTTTCATAAGACACAGTAAGACCACCCTCCAGCCATCCTGCCGCGTGGATGATCACAGTCGCCCCCGCCATGAGACAGCCCCATGTGCCAAACTGCGTCTCATTGGCCGCCTGCACATCGTTGGAATTTGCAGCACTGCCAGAAGCAGAGCGCCAAGGCAGGCCAATCAACCGCGCGAGTTGACCCGCAGCCAGCGAAGCGCGGAAGTGTTCCGGCGTACCGAATACAGGCGCGCCCGACTTCATATCCACGTTAGAGGTGAACGTGCCATAGCACACAGGTGCACCCGATTTGGTGAGTTGCGTGAGCGTGATCGCGGCCAGCGCTTCGGTATGGCTGAGCGTGATCGCCCCCGCGACCGTGATCGGCGCCATCGCCCCCATCAAGGTGAAAGGCGTAACGATAGACACCTGCCCCGCTTTGGCGAAATCAATGAGACCTTGCGCCATGGGGATATCAATCGTGCGCGGCGAGTTGGTGTTGATGATCGTATAGCACTGCGCGCCTGCGTGAAATTCAGCGTCGCTTAGACCACGAAAATCGCGCAACATCTCAAAGCTTTGCTCGACCTGCGGCGTACCGCGTGAAAACACGAAAGGCACTTTGTCAGTGAGCGTCATCTGCGCTTCCATCGTCGCGTAGTGGCGTAAGTGGATTGGAATATCCTGAGGCTCTATCAAGGGCGGAACCATGTGCAAAACGTCGAAGTGTTGAGTAAGGCGCGTGAGGTCTTGGTAGTCACTCCACGTGCCAGGCCGACGCCCTTTGATGCGATCCGTCGCATGAGGTGCGCCTGCACCGGGTTGAAAGCATAGGTTGCCAAGTTCGAGCACGATATCGCGATCCCTTGCGCCGCCCGCGACAGGAATCGACTTAGGTGCACTTGCGAGCGCGGCCTGCACAATATCGCGGCCTATGTAGACCATCTCCGTGCTTTCATCGACCTTTGCACCGCCTTGGCGAAACGTCTCGCGCGCGGCAGGGAGCAGGACTTTGACACCAAGATTTTCCAAAGTATCGAGCGCAGCTTCGTGCATCTTGGCGATATGATCATCGCTAAACGCCTTCATCGGCGGAAAGGGATTTTTCAGATTGCGGTAATCGGTTTTGCGTTTTGGCGCATCATCCGCCTGCCGCGCTTTGCGCCCTTTTCTCATGCGCGCATCGCCTTGCCTGCGGGATCGTAGGGCGAGGGTGCGATCACCTTCGCTGGGCGCTCCACCCCGACGATATGCACGGTCAGGTCCGTGCCCTCCGCCGCGCTTGCCACATCGACGAGACCCATCGCATAGGACTTGCCCATCGTGTAGCCATAGCCGCCAGAGGTCACAAATCCGATCTTGTTACCATCCTGCCAAATCGGCTCATACCCGCTGGCATCCGCACCGTCCGCATCAATCTCCAGCGTCACTTGCACCTGCGCAGGACCATTGCCATCGCGCTCTGCAAGTGCTGCATCTCGACCGACGAAACCCTCTTTGTCAAAATCAATCCAACGGTCCATCGCGGTCATCGCAGGGGTGTAGCCTTGTGTGAACTCCGCCGACCAAATCCCGTAGGATTTCTCTAGCCGCAGGCTTAGCATCGCGTTGAAGCCGATCTCTTTGATGCCAACATCTGCGCCCGCTTGCAGCAATGTTTTGCGCAAAGTTATGTGATCGCCCATGCGGCAGTGGATTTCATATCCAAGCTCACCTGTCACCGACATACGCCCAACCTTACAGCGCAACATTCCGATATCAAACGCACCACAGCCCATGAAAGGCAAATCGCCCACAGGACCATCAGAGAGCTTTTCAATCACCTTGCGTGCGTTCGGCCCAGAGAGCGAGAAACCACACATCTCATCGCCCAAGTCACGCACCTGCACATCCGCGCCCATGTGATCATCAAACCAACGCATATGCCAACGACGCAGGTAGTAGCTGCCCATGATCCAATAGGTTCCATCGCCCCAGTTAAAGAGCGTAAGGTCCCCTTTGAGACGGCCATCCTCGCCCAGCGCGACCGCCAAACGCGAACGGCCAGCCTTTGGGAGTTTGGTCGCGAAAATGGTGTTCAGCCACGCCTCTGCACTCGCGCCAGATACTTCAAAACGGGAGAAACCTGAAATGTCCAAAAGACCGACGTCTTCACGCACGGCTTTGCATTCAGCAGCGACAATGTTGAACGCGTTTGAACGTTTGAGCGACGGCGTTTCTTCGAACCCTTTTCCGCCGAAATACAGTGGTACTTCGAGGTCCCAGCTTTGCCCCCACTGGCATCCCGCTTCGGTCATATCTGAATACGCTGGTGCCATCTTCAAAGGACGTCCCGCTGGCAATTGCTCGTTCGGATAGGTCATTATAAAACGGCGCGAATAGAACTGACCTGTTGTTTCTTTGATGTACTGTTTATTCTCTGCAAAGACGCCGTAGCGCGCGACGTCCATGCCGTAAACGTTCGCCTCTGGTTCGTCATTGATGATCCATTCCGCCAGCGATTTTCCGACACCGCCACCCTGCAAAAAGCCCGCCATGACGGCGCAAGCCGTCCAATAGCCGCGTTTGCCGGGAACTGGACCGACCAAAGGATTTCCGTCGGGCGAGAAGGTGAACGCGCCGTTCACCCATGTTTTGACACCGACATTTTGCAAATCAGGGTAGCGTTCAAACCCCATGATCAGCTCTTTTTCGATGCGATCTGTGTCTTCTTTCTGAAGCTCAAACCCGTATTCCCATGGCGCGCCGTCCATCATCCAATGTTGATGATCAACCTCGTAAATCCCTAGCAACAGACCCTTCTGATCCTGCCGCATGTAAGTGAAACCTTCTAGGTCCACGGTCATGGGAACCTCGAAATCCAGCTCTTCGAGCTTGGGGATCGTGTCGGAAACAAGGTAGTGGTGGTTCAGCGGCGAGACAGGCAGTTCGATCCCTGCCATACGCCCCACTTGCTTGGCCCAAAGGCCCGCTGCGTTAACGACATGTTCGCAATTGATCGTGCCCTTCTCGGTCACAATCTCCCAGCCTTCTAACGTTTGGTTCAATTCCAACACGCGATTATGCTCGATCACGTCTGCGCCGTGTTTCTTGGCCGCACCCGCATAGGCATGGACTGTTCCGGTGGTATCAACGTACCCCTCTCGATCCGCCCACATACCGCCAAGCAGGCCCTCACCTGACATGATAGGGTTCAGTTCAACCGCTTCTTCGACGCTCACCAAACGGCAATCTTCGATCCCGATGGATTGAAAGGTACGATACGCAGATTGCAGCCATTCCCAGCGATCCGGCGTGCCCGCCATCGTCAGGCCACCCGTCATGTGCAGGCCGATGTTCTGACCGCTTTCCTTTTCAATCTCGCTCAGCAGATCAATCGTATAGGCCTGCAATTGCGCGATATTCGGGTCCGCGTTCAGCGCATGTATACCGCCCGCTGCATGCCAAGATGACCCCGCCGTCAAAACAGAGCGTTCGATCAGGCACACATCAGACCAGCCCATTTTCGCAAGGTGATAAAGAACCGACGTTCCAACGACGCCACCACCTATAACGACAACTCTGTAGTGGGATTTCATGGCATGGCCCTTTCACGCATCTTCTTTCGCGTTCATGTTCGAAGGTCGCGCGCTTCTGCTCTGACCCAAAACCGACAAAAAGCGTCGCTAAGTCTTTCTCCAAGCTTCTGGCGTCTGGCCGCTCCACCCACGAAACGCGCGAAAAAACGCGCTCGGTTCTGCATACCCCAAACGATTGGAAATCTCGCTCACGGGCAGATGGGTTTCGCGCAGCAACGTCTGCGCGCGCTCTCGTTTGAGGTCAGCCTTCAAGCTGCGATAACTGTGCCCTTGCTGCAAAAGCTGACGACGCAATGTCGCTGCGGACATATCGAGTTGCTTGGCGAGGTGAGGCAGCGTT
>Ga0115564_10004639_pt1 | contig 11107 bp, 7 predicted proteins | sample COGITO_mtgs_1105_7_FD_88680 | JGI IMG/M metagenome (GOLD analysis project Ga0115564, IMG submission 88680) | Pelagic marine microbial communities from North Sea - COGITO_mtgs_110523 | ecosystem: Environmental > Aquatic > Marine > Epipelagic | place: Germany:Helgoland, sampling site Kabeltonne... | reverse complement strand
GTACATCATTCCACCCTCTATCTGTCGAGCGACGACGCGTCCCATACGGTGGTAACCACAATACAGTCGCTGTACCCCGCAGCACAGTTGGTCGAGAGGAGTCCTGCGGAAACCATACAATTTGCAAGCACATGTAAACATGTGGCACTGACCTTTGGTTCGTTCTCTGCGGTCATTGGATACTTGGCGTTCTTCTCGGACGTCTATTATACTTCCATCGACCGCCCCTTCCCCGCTGGACCCATTGGCATGTTCATAAAAGATGGGTGGATTCCTGTGTAACCATGTATCTCACGTGCCGCCTCTCCTTTTTTTTTGCGCAAGGTCGTATCTTTCCCAGAATTCGCGCGACCTTGTCACGGTGTTCTCGTATCGCATTCTTTCGGGTCGCATCTGCTGTTCTATCTTGTAGTCTGCTATGTCCTGTAAATGTAGTCTCACCATATCCGCGTGATATTGTTGTGGGATATGGGTCAAGTCAAGGTCCATAATACCGTTGTACCCCTGCACAATATACGGTGTTGACATCGAGCCTACAATAGTTTGTATATGATACGAGAAAATATTTATTATGTTTCTATATATTGTCATGGCTGGTTGCGAGTAGTCCCGATTGCGGGGACAAAATAGGGGTTCGATTCCCTTGCATGGCAGACAATGAATTTAGCAAACATGTCGTGCGTATTTGTGGGTTGTCTATATCAACGGTGTTCATATAGACAAAAGGGAAGATAAGAAAGAAACATGAAGCATCGAGAGAAGTAATTTCTCATAGTATAGTATTATAGAACAAACATATCATGAAAAAATCTGTTACGAAAAAACAGAGAATACGAAAAAAACACATAACGAGAAAACAGGCAAGAAATCGACGAAAGAAAACAAACAGGAGACAGAGAAAGGCGAAGAAAACGAGAAGACGTACTCGTAGAAAGACGGGGGGCCAGGATAACACAACGGTCAAACAGTTGTTCGGCAGAACGTACTCTATTCAAGACGTGGACTACGATGGCGACTGTATGTATCATTCCATATTACGTGCCACACGAGCAAACGACAAGGAACCAGGAACGATGCGAGACGAGAAAGGTGCGTATTGGACGCCCAAGGTGTTAAGGAAGTATTTAGCTGAAAATGTGTACAATTATTCCGACATAACCGAGCAGTACGGGGACATGTTGAAAGAAATTGTTGGCGAGATCAAAAACGGAATCAAGGACCCAGGGAATCCACGCAACTGGGGGTCGGAACCCGTGGTTCAGATTGTGAACAGAATATTCGATATTGATATCCAGATTGTAGACAAATCCACATGGAAACTTATGTGGGGGAGCGGGGAGGTAACAGACGACACTATTTTATTGCTATGGGTCAATGGTGCCCATTATATGTGGTTGAAGGAAGAGAACAAGGCAACGGCAAAAGAAGAAAAGAAGGAAGAAAATAATGGATATACGGAATTGAACGATATATGGAACGACAGAAAAGTGACAGACGAAGAAGCAATCAACATGATCAGGGGTCTGAAAAACGTAGACCTGAACAACTTGGTTAGGAATCGCGAATCTATTTTATACAAGACTGTTTACCCGTATAATTATTACACACCCAAGTTTCCTGGATACGGGCTTCCTGTTATAAACGCATTAGTAAACGCGGGAGCCAATCCAAACCAGGTGTTAAGAGGCGTGAAAGTCGTAGGCGATGAAAAGATTTACAACGGAGAAACGGCGTTGGACTTGTTAGTGAAAGATTATAAACATTTACTCGATAACGAGAGGACCATTAAGGAGATCTTAAGGTATGACCGAAACGCAGATTATTTCGACAAATTCTATGTGACACGTCTCGTGCAACAAGTTGATTTCGAGAAACCAAAATTCATGCTAGTCATGTCACGGTCTGGTCTAATATACGAACAAAAACGCATACAAAAGGAAACCGCTCCGAAACTTGAGAAGGAATTAACACGTCTTGGAGAAATCATAGATTATCTGAGCAAACGCACAAAAACTGCTCCCGGGCAGGCAAAAATAAGTGCGGCGAAAATACGCAACTCTGACAAATTATGGGATATGAGCCACCCCACACAGGGTCGTAGATATAATTACTCTCGCATGAAGATATCCGACTTTGTCAAGGCGATTCGTGAACATGACTTAAAAAAGGTGAAGGATATGGTTGATGCCGGAATCGATGTAAATCAGAAACAATCCGATAACCGAGAAGAAAAATTCCCCGTATGCGAGGCAATCACCGCGACTGATATCATCGATCCTGCAGATAGATACAAAATAAGGGTGGTTATGGGGGGCGGGGTAAATGACAACGAGAAAAACGGTGACGCAGGTGTCAGTAAAAGCAACGCAATACAAATAGTAAAACTACTTATCAATTCGGGAGCTAAGATGGACCAACCATGTGATGAAATATACCAGGACGCAAACACGCCTCTTCAGGAGCTGGGTCTACTCCACAGGGATTACGAATGGGAACCCGATAACCGAAGAGAAGTCGAGCAACTGATAATGTACGCATTTCAACACGGAGCAACTCCCCCCATTCGTGATGCGACTGACCGTGAAAATGACTATTCCGAAGAGTTGTACGATTCCGAAGAGGTGGAAGACATAATAACAACTCTGTACGAAAAATATAAGCGTACCAAAAAAAACACATAAACACATAAACACATAAACACACAATATCTTATTACATCATGGACTTGTTGAACAAGGATGTAATAAGATACATTATCGAATTCTTGATTTATTGTAAACAATGCGGGACCTTCCAAATTCCACATAAGTCGTGCTGTATATGTAAACAGACATATTGCGAGACGTGTAAAGAGACGCTTGTGACCATCCATAGCTTTTACGAGAACACGTACTGTAACGAATGCCACCATGCCCTGATCGCGTAACTCTTATGGATATTCCGACACGTCGTCTACCTGCGATTCGCTCTCTTGCGGGTATTTCTTTGCCGGCCACGTGCGACTCTTGTCTTACTGCGTCTCCCACCCTTCCTGCCGGGTCCCAGGAAACTCGTCACTACCCCGGCAACGTCGTCGTTCGTTTTCCGCGCCACAGCCAGGTGACCCGTCTTCTGTTCCTGTTTGATGCGTTCGCGCTCTTCCTCCACATGAGCATACGTATCATCTCCCTGTTGCTGTTGGGACGGATGAAGCCTTGCCCCGTTGCGCAACAGTATATCGCGAATCTCCGCGACCTTGTTCTTCCTTTCCTCCTTTGTGAATCTTCCCCAGATAACGTGGTCGGTCCTACCTGGTCCAGTACGGACGGACGTTCTCGCCGGGTCGTATTTTGTGTCATTGCTTGGTTCGGTGTAAAACTCGACAAGGAACAATGGTGACCACGGATCTGGACGGATCTGGGTGTCAAGTCCCACATGCAGATTGGGGTCCGCACCATGTTTGAACAGAAGTCGCAGCATGTCAGTGTTCGCGTTGTCCACGGCATACACGAGAGGCGATGTCTTTGTGCTATCCGTTAGGTTAGGATTTGCGCCTCTTTCCAACAACATCCTCGCCAGGTCTACGAAATCCGACCGCACTGCGTGAGAAAGCGGTGTGTTATCGTGATGAATACGTCCAGCACGGACGCGATCCACCGCAATGTTGGGATCGGCACCCTTTTCCAGCAACAGTTGTGCGATAGCGACCCGATCTGATTCACGGTGGCGGGGTCGTCGATAAAAGTCGTTCATAAATGCGTATCCCGACGCCTCCCACAACGGGGTGACCCCAGTCGTGCCACCGTCACCTGTATGCGCATTCACATTCGCCCCCGCGTCAATCAGCACATTTACGATGTCAGGGTTTCCATATCGGGTCGCCCAATGGAGAGGAGTTAAACCCTCACCGAAATCGTCATCTTGGTCCAATGCGTTCACGTGTGCGCCACGCTTAAGCAATATCTTGACAATGTCGACGTTGTCTCTCTGCGCAGCCCGATGGAGGGGCGTGGAGATATATTGCGTTTCGTTACCGCCATCTTCGACCTCCTGATAATTCACGTTAGCCCCATCTTCAATCTCCTTTCGCACGCCAGCAAGGGACTCGTCGTAAATGGCGTTCATGAGCGCACGGTCCAGCTGTCTCTGTGTCCGGGGAGGCGTGGGAATCGGGAGAATCGGGAGAGACGCCACCGACACATTATCTATAGAGTCGGTCATCTCATCCATACCTCCCCTTTTGCGTGTGCGTCGCGTCCGTTTAGCCCGCCTTCCGCGTTTTCGGGGGTTTCGAGTTTTTCGGATTTTTCGGGTTTTTCGAGAGTGATGGGTTCCGCCTCTTTTACGCACGACAGGTTTAGAAGTAGGTGGCGGAGGAGCTCCCATCATTGTATAGGTTATGTCTGCCTCGGTGGTGGTCCCGTTGAATTTGCGTTCGCTGTGTTGTTGACGAGCAATACCAAGAAGCTGGTCGCCTTCCAGCCACAACATCGGTCGGTCCTTGGTGATGTACCCAATGTCTTTCAGATACTGGCGAGCCGCCCGTATTTCTTGAACTCGAGTACTCATAGTTCAATTATATTATGTGTATAAAATATATATGAGCCACTTTTTCGATACAGATACAAATCAAAAGGGGTACGTGTACTACATAGTTCCCAAAACCACCACGTTGTATCGCGGCGACACCAACATATATTTGGCAGAAGGCGATGTTCCCGATGTGCCAACGTTTTTCGGACTGAAACGAAAAAATGTGGCGAAATACGGGATGGTGTTTACTTTCAAAACATTGAAACCTCTCAAACTGTTGGCACTCGACAAACCGAACCAAAAGTTCTACGACGACGCTCCGTCGCATATACAGACCATTCTGAACAATCAATACGGGTTTAAGAGCGGGCTTCGCGACACGGTGCGTGCGAAAGACTACGAATTGGTGGAATATCTGTGTAGTCAGGGATTTGACGGGTATCTTATCGACGAAATGAGCGTGCCCGACGACGTCTACGTCGACGAATACGACAGCGACGGCGAAACGGAAGACATCGGAAATCCACGCAAGTTTCACAGCGAGATGGTGATTTGCAACGTGAAAAAGAACGTGAAGCTGGAGAACATGACACAGGACGTCAATAAATACACGAGCGATGACATTAACAGGGAGGTGATGAAGAAACGCGCCATACTCCATAAATACGAAATGGAGGAGAAACGAAAGAACTCCAAACGCAGACCACGAAGGGATTCGAGTCCAAATAGACAAGAGGTTCACGTGGCTCCCATGTTTACGGGATTTTCGGGAATTGGGAATTCGCCTCCGCGCACGCCACGCGGTAACAGGACTGCGGATTCTTCCGATACCAATATATCTTCCCCGAATTCATCTATCAGTAGCGGGGTTTCCACACCATCAAGAGGGGCGCCACAGGCTCTGTTTCGATCTCCATCCGCGTCCACGTCTGGTTCGGACTCTTTGTCAGGGTCAGACACTCCGCCATACAAAAACAAAACGCCTCCAGGTTCGCTTTTTGACCGCATGGATTCTGATCCCGACTCCCCGTCCAAACGCGTGAAAATAGCCCAGCCAAATTTCAACATGGGCGGGACCAGGCGGAAAGCGCGTCGAAGAAACCGCAAACCTGCGAAAAAACAAAAGACGTTGCGACGAAAACAGAAACGTACGAAAACGCGCAAATCAAGGGGGAGAAGGAAGAGTGTAAAAAAAACACGACATAGGACACGGTAAGACTATCCATATAACATGATACTTCTCACACGCTGTATGGTATGTTCATTACTATGTTCAATAGTAATGATCAAATAACTGGGTATATCCGTATTGCTGCCATTCCAGTCCACCTATACGGTTTTCCTTTCGGCCGAGGTGTCTGGTCCTGGACTCACCCGCATAACAAGTCGCGAACACAACCAGGTTGCCAGCATAACCCACATGTTATCAATGGTGTTTCCGCCATTGTGAACGACCCACCTGATGGCTCGGCAATGTGGTGCCGATACCAGAAAGGGCGACATGAAAAATCCTTGAAAGAATGTAGGTACACAGTAATACGTATACATGTTGGCGGCCACATAGTGAAGACAAATCCAGAAAAGATAGAGACCAGACGCATTATAGCAATACATAGCATAAGGCTTGATTACGGGGTATAGTTCCCTACCACTTCTATAAAGAACCCGATAAGACGTCAGATGGTCCAATGTAATTACGCTATCGGAATCAGAGGCAGTGTCGACACCAACGTCTGCGTTTTCTTTTTCGTCGGTCGACATTGTATACTTATACCCCAGAGCTGTCTTTGGATTGTTTTCAATATACATATCATAACCTATCATGAACAGGCGACGGGATACACAAAACCGTCGTCTTCCAGAATTCTCTGGATGGAACAGGTATCTGGTTTCCGACGATGACATTGCGACTTGTGGATAATCTCCAGATTGTCGTCGCATTCGCGGATAAATAAATCTCGTATTTTCCAGAACGTGTCATCGTCCATACACGTGACAGAATACGTATGCGCGTTGGTTTTCAGCCATTTTCGGAAACTGAGATTGTTGGAGTAGGTGGAGGCGGCGTATGCTTTATACATGGTAAATAGCGTATATACATCGGTGAATGTTTCAGGTGTATAATCCGACCCAGTCATGACGCACAGCTCCATGAAATCTTGGGTGGAGATCCCTATCTGTTTGAGAATCTCGCGTGTCTCGTACAATACGAGCGTATTGTTCATCAAGCTGATGTATCGCAATACGCGCGGTATACCGTACACAAACATGTCCATGTCTTCGCTCAGACAGGCCCACGCCTTCTTATGTCTGACAAAGGCTGCACACAATTCATCTGCCTCTCCCGCTGCGGTATAATAAGCGTATCCGTAACTGGCTATCAGTTCCTGGACCCTGAGTATATCTTGTTTTTTTAGAAATACACACTTTCTCTTCAGGGTCTGAATGGTTTCGAGCATAGACTCGCGCTCTGTGTAGGTGACAACATCTTCCATTTTTTTATACAATTCGTTACTTTCTGACTCTGCTCTGAGTTTGTCCTCATACCTTTTGTTGAGCGTCTCTCTTTTTTCAGCTGGAGGTTTCCCGTCGAAAATGAAGATGGGGGTAATATTATGACACGCAAACAGTGACAACATGAGATACATGTTTTCAATTAGCGTGTTGTTCATTTGATATTTGTATAGGTAAATACTGATGTCAACGACAATTGTTTTCCCATACAGATCGCGCATGTGTTTGTTCTGAATACACTCTTTACAGTTCTCCACAAAATACTTGTTCAGGTAGCGAATGCCCATTTGTTTTCCTATTATGACACCCGCATAAAACGCATATCTTACTTCATTTTTTGTAAAATATAATAAAATAATATCCTATTATTGTATTATAATGCCTCAATCAACATACATTAGTGAGACCGACCCGAGCGGTGCTTTGCTGCCAGATATAAACGAGGTTCTATATACAAATTTTGACTTATCATATATACCCCAGTACGGAGACACCTATCTTCTAAAGGATTACCAGAGTAACGTTGTTTCTGATTATTTCAGACCGTATACTGGTGACGGTAGTTTAGAATGGCCCGCACCATTAGCATTTGACGCGAGCAACAATTTGTATGTGTGTACTATTGCTTTAGCAAATTTTATATCGCGGGTAGATGGCGAGTTTATCACCAACGTGTTTCCGCTCAACACCGATACACCCTCGGGCATTGCTTTCGACAAAGACAATATATTATATATCACCATCGCCAATTCCAACGTGTCGTTCGAGCGACAAGAATTTATCTGGCCCCAGGTATGGACGTCTAAAATACTTAAGCTCGATTTGACTACTCTCAATGCGGTCGAATTAGTAGTGAGCGGCATATCGACGAATAAGCTGGACGGTATCTGCTTTGATAACTCTGGAAACCTCTTTGTATCCGACAGTATCACCAGCACAATATTCAAAATCACCGAAACTGGTTATAGCACCGGAGTAGGCGAGATTTTTGCGTCTAACCTTGCTGGTATCAATACCCCAATAGGATTGGCAGCAGATCTATATAACAATATTTACGTCTGTAATTCGGGAAACAACAACTTGGTACGGATTACTCCACAAGGGATGCTCACTGTCGTGGCATCTACTGGACTGGACAACCCAACCGGTGTGACGTATAACCCCATTAACAATTGTCTCTATGTGGCCAATTACGGACCACTTCTGACGAATGTTATGATACCTGCCAAAGTGTTTGTATACCAAATTGTGAACGAAACTCTTTTCCAGCTTCCGATTCCGTATCCTGCTGATATAAACTACCGAGAGTGGTATTACGCAATTGCTACCGACAAAACGGGAAAGGTCTACACGTGTGGTGCTGAGGAAAAGCCTAATATATTTTTTCAACAGGGTCAGGGAGCATTCATCAAAGAGATCAAGGATATGTTTACAGGAACCAAGAGCGTCGGTCTTTTCTATGGAGGCGAAGCCGATGTCAATGCTGTTAAATATCCAATAGTCTACAACATTAATCCGATTACATCCATAGCGATCGATTCTACACAGACTAATTTATACTGTTCGCAATTCACATCGCCTTTTAAACCTGACTCTGTCGACCCCGTATACGTCCCGTATCCCTATGGAGTTATATGGAAAGTCCCTCTGACAGATCCATCATTTAACCCAGTGTTAGTATATCCGAGTTTTGTAGATTCAAATAACTTTACGCAACCCAAAACCGTTGCCGTGAAAAACAATGGAGTTGTTTATTCGTTCACCGGAGACGCCTTCGCCGGTCATACCTTATTTGGCATGAATCCCGAGGGCGTAATAAAATATGTAGGATTCGTTAACAAACCCGAGATGTCCGACACATCCTCTCTTATTTTTGATAATCAAAACAGAATGCTTTATTGTAACTCGACGTATCCTCCTGTTACAGGTGCGATAAACAGTCCATTGGTTCGTTTGACATTTGTGAATGACTATACCACTACAGCAGAATACATAAATCTAACTGGATTTAGTCTGGCAGACCTTGATGGAATGGATCAAATAGCGTTAAATAGCGACTCAACTATTTTATACTTCAGGATAAACGGTACCACAAACAAACAAATATGGAAGTATGTTTTCGCTACTGGGGCGTCAACCAAGCTTCTTGATCTTGCGGTGAGTGCGGTGTATTCCTTTGGTGGTGGAGGGGGGGTGAAGGTCGACAGTTCCGGAAACGTATACACCATGCTCATGGTTACCGCTACAGCACAAGGTTCGTTAGTATACTGGGATAACAGTGACACCTTAAATACGGTAAGCGTTACATTCAATGACGGTTCGTCGTATCCGTTGGGGGTTGTTTTTGGATTCTCCGAATTTACAACTGGAGGGGCTCTTTATGTGAATACACTTAGCGAAATCGCCATAGAACGAACTCTGTATTTGTATACATTCTCCAGCTCCAATACCGCAATAGCGTCTACATCAACAATCACCGGTCAGCCGATAACTGACACAGTCAATATCGCATTGAACCCTGCACAAACGGACGTATTTCTCGCAGATTCCGGAACCAATCAAATATTGAAATATAATATAGCTACAGAAGTGGCATCAGACTTTGTGGTGTTTGTCACTGGATACGTCACGCCCATACTTAATAATCCTACCTCCGTTATATTCGAGGATAGCTCTACAACCCATTTGTACGTTGGCAATTCTATAGCAAATAATATAGTAAGAGTCGGTCTGGACGGTCTTGCCGAAGATGTAACCGTTACTGGGGTGACCCTTAGTGGCCCAACTGGATTTTCTTACGATAATACGGGTAATTTATATGTAGTGAATTTTAATAGTAATACTCTTTGTAAGCTCACCTTTGCCGATCCACTGAATGCAGTTGGTGTGGCAATTACTATAACCGGTTCTCCTTTATTTCAACCGTCGTCCACGTCGTTCGATGATACATTTACAAAGTTGTATGTATCCAATTCAGGATTGGATAATGTAGTAGAAGTGAACGTCGCCACTGGGGCGAGCACCCTATACAGCAACGGCGGGAAGAATATAAGTGAGCCTGGAGGAATAGCATTCGACAACGAAACTGGACAACTCTACATTACAAGTTCAGGGACAAACGAACTGGTTCAGATTTCCAACAATAATCAACTGAACAACGTTGTTGTTGACGTAGTGTCTGACGACTCTTTGTTAACGCCGCAAGGCATTACCATAGATGCGAGTTATAATATTTATTTGGCGAATTATGGAAACGCAGGAAGCCCCATATTGAAAATTACACATGACATAAGCTTTAATAACATTTACGATTCGAGCACAGATGGCATTAGGCGTCCCCGTCAGTGTGTTGCGTATGAACCAACAAAATCAATCTATATAGCAGATAGCCATGCCTACATCCCGTTATTGGATAATACGCAAACTGTCACCAAATATGCTACAAATCCGTTGTTAGACAGGATTGGCGGAAGCGTGGCCATTCGAAACAAGCCGCCCACGTTAACAACAGGGCCGTTTATTGTGGCAGCAGCTGATTTCTTCTTCCCACCGAATGCGTATTTTGTGTCTATTACGCCGGACCAAACAAATCCAGAGACTGGCACTCCTGTCGTTAACGACGTTATTGTATCCGGCGATTCAGACATTGGCAATGAAATGCCCGTGGCTATCTTTGATGAAGCAAGTAATCCTACCTCAAAACTGTATGCTGGACTAAAGGGTATTCCTGACCCATCAGACCCATTCCAAACACTTGGAGGCGGTATAATCGAAGTGACCTTTACAAGTGAAATTGCTGCCGTGTCGAAAATATTAAACATTACTGGGCTTCAACTTCTTTATAATAAGCCTGCGCCAATTACCGCTATCGCATTTTCCAATGACCACACCTTTATGTACACAATGACAGGAGGCGAAGCAGTCCCAACAACAGCTGTGGCACAGCTCGAGCTCAAGAGAATCGCAAACTACCGCACAAACAGTGTCTTGGTTGCCGAAACATTCGTAACATTTCCAAGCAATGATGTATTGCCCGGACCTGTTCGGCCGTATACTTCCTTGGTGGTGGACAAGTATGATT
>Ga0115564_10004636_pt1 | contig 11108 bp, 24 predicted proteins | sample COGITO_mtgs_1105_7_FD_88680 | JGI IMG/M metagenome (GOLD analysis project Ga0115564, IMG submission 88680) | Pelagic marine microbial communities from North Sea - COGITO_mtgs_110523 | ecosystem: Environmental > Aquatic > Marine > Epipelagic | place: Germany:Helgoland, sampling site Kabeltonne... | reverse complement strand
TCTTTATTTTAGCGGATAGAGGGGGAGTCGAACCCCCAATTAACCAATTCCCACGTTCATAGTTGCGTAGGTACCAGGCTCTATTTATGTTTTAAACGGTATTCCCTATGATTGACCGACCTCAGTAAACTGAGTTCCCACATTGCCATAAATTTACTTTTTCACCTGGCGTCTATCCGATGTAGTTGTTATTAGGGGTGGTCGCGTTGCCATCAAGCCACCTAATATTTAATTGAATCTGATATCAAATACTCAAACACGACTACACTGTTTTTTCAAATTTATTCTTAGTAACAAATTTGAATCTATTATACAAACTATTATATTTTGTTAAATTACCTTCTTTAGTGACACCCCATTTATTAATAAATAAAGAAAATAATTTATCACAAACCAGTAAATGTTCTATTGTTTTAGACGATTGTAATACTTTTAGTACCCAATGAAACTCATCAATTTCGTTATTCAAAATATTAGTCATAATTTATAATTCTCGTTTTTTTTTAATTGTTTGATGGTACAAATATACAATAAAAATTAACGTAACCAAACTTTTCTATTATATTTTTTAATTTATATTTATCAATATGATATATGATTTAGTTTTAGAAGACATCATCAATAACACCCTTAAAAATGATATCACTCATTTATATGGTAATGATTCCGAAATTAAAGTTAACTACTTCAAATATTCAACTAACACCTCGAAATATATAATTGACTGTACTTTAATGATTAGTGAAATAGAAAACAATTTCGAAAATCACCCGTATGGTTTACACTTACTGATTGAGGAATCCTTAAAATGTATCGCCTTCACCGAACCATATATAATTTCCTCATCAGTTAAATTAAATAAAATATAATTTTAATTTATATTATATTTAAAATTGACATTACAATTAAAAGTAACTATATTTTATTCATAAATTAAATATTATTATTTTGACTTTCCATTTAGGGAGTAAATTCATATAATTAAAAAAAAAAACAAACATTATGTTAAAAACAAAACAAGGAGACACCGTAAAGGTAAATTACACAGGGAAATTAGAAGATGGTACCGTTTTCGATACATCATTAACTGAAGGTAGAGCACCAATAGAAGCTAAGTTGGGTGAGGGTCAACTAATTAAAGGTTTCGAAACCGCACTATATGATATGTCAGAAGGTGAAAAGAAAGTAGTTGAGATATCACCTGAAGATGCTTATGGAGACGTAAAAGATTTTATGGTTAGTGAAGTACCATTAACTCAATTACCCGAACAGGTTAAAGTTGGTGAGATGTTACAAGGTCAAGGACCACAAGGTCCTGTTAATGTTAAAATCATTGAGATTAAAGAAGATGTTGCTGTAGTAGACGCTAATCATCCATTAGCAGGTAAAAAACTAATATTCGATTTAGAATTAGTTAGCATAAATTAAATTTAATTGGCATTGACCATAGTAAATAAAAAAAGGAGATTCAATCGAGTCTCCTTTTTTTTATGGTCTTTATATCACACTTTTAATTAAAAAAAAGAAGACAATATATAAGCTAATTTATACCCAACAAACGCTCCGATAGCAGTTGGGACAGGGAAGACTATAAATTTACCTAAACTTGTTACATATTTTGGTCTATTAACTACTCTACCCAAAAAGAAATAATAAATCATATAACCTAATAGTACTAAAATATCTACTCTCTCAGCAATAAACACCACTAAGATAGCACCAAGTAAACCAAACACAAAATTATCAACGACGGCTGAAAATAATTCTTTTGTAGGTGTATCCCTAAATTCTTTTTGTATTGTTTTTAAACTCATCTTTATTTTAATTTAATAGTCGTATTCGACATCATCATATTCTACTTTTTTTTCAACGGGTATTTCATCCACACCATCAATATATGTGGTTTCATCATCGTCCCATTCATCCGGTTCATTATAAGTAAACATCATCATTTTATCCTTTAGTTATTTGTTTTTTTAAATCTTTATATTTAAGATTCCATTTTGAAATTTCTTCTTTATATCCTTTTTTGATTAAATCTTGTTTTTCAAGTTCTAATCTAAGTTCTTTATTTTCTTTCTCAAGGGAATCTATTTTAATTTCGTATAATCTACTATGTTCCATTTTAATTATTTAAAGGGGCTTTTATTGTTGGATGGTATTCGTAACCTTTTATTTCATAATCCCATTCACCATTAAATATATCTATATTTGATAATTCTATTGTTGGTAATGGATATGGTTCTCTATTAATTTGCTCTTTCGCTTGTTGGATGTGATTCTTATATAAATGAGTATCACCTAAGTTACCAATCAGTTCACCAGCAATCATATTACATTCATCAGCAATTAATTGTAGTAACGTACCATATGATGCGATGTTAAATGGTAATCCTAAGAACGTATCTACACTTCTCTGATTCCACATTAATGATACCACTTTGTATTTACCAGGGTTTACTATCTTTTCTTCTCTCGTAGAATCTCTCGTATAACACTGAAATCCATAGTGACATGGTGGAAGTGTCATCTCTGAAAGTTCTCCTACATTCCAAGCATTGACCATCAACCTTCTACTATCAGGATTTGTTTTAAGTTCGCTAATTAAATCTTGAATTTGGTCTATACTTACACTATCAGTTTTCCATTTTCTCCATTGCTTTCCATATATTGGTCCTAACTCACCCCACTTATCTGCAAACTCATCATCTGTTTTGATTTTGTTGATGAATTCATCCATTGTATATTTTTGTGGAAGTTCGGCGTTTATTAAAGAATCATACCATTTACAATAGTTCTTATAAGCATCACCATTCCATATGTTACATCCGTTATCAACCAAATACTTAATGTTAGTATCACCTCTTAGAAACCATTTCAATTCAGTCATCATAGTTTTGACTGCCATTTTCTTTGTGGTTAGTAATGGGAAACCATCCGACATTCTATGTCTGATTTGCATCCCAAATTTAGATAAGGTACCTGTTCCTGTCCTATCACCCTTTTTTTTCCCATTATATAACAGTTCACCTAAAATAGCTCTGTATTGTTCATCTAATCTATTCATATTCTTTTATATTAGTCTGTTCCTTTTCCGTGTTTATCCTCATCACCACAATAAATAGGTGGTGGTCCGGTCCAATTAGGTTCACTATAGTAAGGGTTTGGTGTATACATTGGTATATTAGTCCTCTCACTTTTTAACAAAATAACCGCCTCTTTAGCGGTGATATGTTTATTTTCTAATAATCTTTCTACTATTTCTGCTTTACTCATAACATTTAATTATTTTTTTCTTAACCATTTATTTTCACTATTTAACTTAAATTCCCCCAAAAAATATTCTTCTTTATCCCATTCCTTAGGTGATATTATAGATAGAACATCTCCAACTCCAAAATCATATAAAAAATAAGATTTACCCACTATTGGTTCAAAACTAAATTTAGATTCCCAAACCATAATAGAATCATTATATTCTTCATATAATTTTTTAACTTGTTCAACGATTTCATTTTTCTCCTGATTAAACGTATCCATCATCTTTTTAGATGATTTTTCTCTAAATAATGGGACGTTAGGGACCTCAAACACGGCAGAACCTAAACTAGTTGGGTATTCTAAACTCTTAGAATAATACCCTTTTTCTTTGGACCATACAACTAAATCAGGTTTTTTACCCTCCATACTATTACCATTTTTGGAATGATAAAGATAATTCTACTACGAATATATGTACTTTAATTCCCCAAGCTTCCGTATGCCGACCTGTTCTAAGAAAAGTTCTTTTATTATACCATACCTTTATAGTAGGAATGATAAAAAAATCTTTCTTACTTATTTTACCTTTCTTCTCTCTGATAAACCATTTACTCATTTCACTCATTTTATATCTTATGTTTAATATAAGGAAATATATTTAAAAATTTCATATAAATCAACACAATTTATGTTTGTTACTTAGTTTTATTTAAATTATATTTGTATTCAAATCAATAAACACATAAAAAAATAAATTATGAATTACGGAAAAGAATTCCAAAAATACGCAATGAGTGACCATAAAATTTCTTCATTGGAAATGGACCAATATGGTGAATTAGTTAAAGGGTCTATGACACCTTACATTTTAGAAGAGAGAGAAATGAGAGCCACACAATTAGATATATTCTCTAGATTAATGATGGATAGAATTATATGGGTTTCAAGTGATGTTAATAGTAAAATGGCTTCGATAATTCAAGCACAACTAATGTTCTTAGATACTACGGACACTCAAGATATAAATTTATATTTAGATACTCCGGGTGGTAGTGTACTTTCAGGTCTTGGTATTAGAGATACAATGAACTATGTTAAATCCGACATCTCCACTACTAATGTTGGTATGTGTGCATCTATGGGTTCAATATTATTATCTTCAGGTACAAAAGGTAAACGTAATTCTTTAATATTTTCTAAGGTTATGACCCATATGGTTAGTCATGGTACTCAAGGTAATATTCAAGACACAAGGATTAACCAAATTGAAGCCGAAAAGTATAACTATATGTTATTTAAAATATTATCTCAAAATTCCGGAAAGAGTTTTGATGAGGTTTATGAATTATCACGTAATGATAAATGGTTTAACTCAGATGAGGCCAAAAAGTTTGGTTTGATTGATAATGTAATTGGTGTTGATAATAACCCAACAATCACCGAAATGATGAAGGGTTTTGATTCCTATTACAAAAAAGAGGTGATGAAACGAAACTCATAGGTGTAAAATAAAAAACCCCCTTAGTAGGGGGTTTTTTTTATTTAAGACCTTTAAACTAAAATAAGTTCGTAATCTATTTTTCAGTTTTAATTTTAGAAACTATCGACCATATCCCACCAATAAGGGTTAAAGTACCACCGATTATTTCTGTAATTAATGCCTCGTCAACGAGACCTTTAGCGACCACAACACCACCAACAAAAGTTAGTATGTGTCGAATAATTCCCATTACTTGTTCCATTCTCATTTTTTTATTTTTTTAGATATAAAATTAACTAATATATCCCAATTTCTAGTTGCGAATACCCCGAATGAGAACCCTGCGAATATTTTATATCCGAAAGACCATAATATTAAACCTAAAATAAGACCTAATATACCTTCAACACCGTTAGATATTAACCAGCTTTTTATTCCATTAAATAATTTTTTTAATTTTTCCATAATAATTGTTTTATTATAAGTATTCGTTTTTTTTGAAAAAGACTGAACTAATTAATATCATTTATCCACCAATACAGAACGTAATTCAGAGGTAATACCTAACAAGTTATATAGTTCTAACCATATCTCATTCATAATATCTTCTTGTCTAGATGTCAAATAACCCCTTCCTTTCGGTACAGAAAAATATATAACAACTGTTGGTTGTGAAAAACCACGTAATGGTGTGTCAACATTAATTTCATCAGATAAGTGGTCAGGTGGTAAAATTTTTATATTTGATACCTCATCAAACTTAAGATTATCTAATAAACCCTGAGCAATGGATAAAAATTTACCATATTGTTTTTTGTTAACTAACACTTCCATATTTAAAAATTTTCTACAGTTGTTTTTATATAATAAAATTCAAGTATAATATCATTACCTTCAAATCCAAATAAATTTTTAATTTCTTCCTGAATACCATATTTCAAATGCATTCTAGAATCATTTCTATAAGGTATGGTGTCTTCCTTAAAAATTATTTTAAGTTTAGGTATCGTTCTTTTACCCATTTTCATTTTTCTACCATAACTATCAGTCCAAGCACCGAGAGTAACAGTATCAAATTCAATATCATCTATATCAGGATAATTAGTATTTAAGTATTTCTCAATACTTCTATTCAATTGGTCTTTGTTTACGATATAATCCATATTATTTATATTGTTTATATTCCCCAACACTTAAATTTGGTTTAATTGTGGTGGTTTTATCGTCAAATAATTCTATCAGATTAGATTCAGCACGCATATTCTCCGGTAAAAAATCATAAAAAGTGTTTAGTTTATTTTTAATATCATTACTTAAAAAATAATATTTTGAAAAATTTTCAATATCTACAAATGACGTTAATGTAGTAGAACGTAACATGTCTTTACCATATTCCTCATAATAATCAACCCAATAGGGTCTTATCTCGGTATTATTTAATTTCGCTAACTCGAAAAAATCTATGAATAAATCTATGAACAATATTCCATCGTATTTCTCATAATTTTCAGAAACTTGACCCCCCTTAATAAAATTAAAAGATTTAGTTATTGCTTTAATAACTAAGTCAACACCCCTTTCTTGTTCTTTGGTAAGTTTCTTCATTTTAAATTTATTAATCTTTTATAAATATCAATTAATATTGTAATTTACTATCATTATTATATTTATAATTATGAGACTTAGTTTAGACATAATAAAAAAGATTTTAGATACTTCCATATTTGGTCCATCGGACATAGAATATAGTGTTAAAATCTCAGAATGGAATTCTAAATGGAGTAATTATTCTGATAAAAAATACGTTGATATAACGGTATACGTCGATTTGGAAAAGTTTATGACTGTGGGTAGTAGTTATAACTCAAGTTATGAATCTTTAATATACGACCTTGAAGACACTTTAGATGTTATCTATGGTCTACTAGGGTTATCTGATGGTCAAATACATTTAAATATTGAATATATTAATTTTAATTCACTTAATAAAATATTGGACCGAATGACTAATGCACTACGTGGTTATATAAATCACAACTATAATGTACCTTTAGATGATTTAACTGAAGTTAGGTACTATTTTTATGGGTCCGAAAGTGAAAACCCTTATGTGAGAATAGAAGTCGATTTATACGAATTTTTATCTGACCTCGATGGTGGTAAATTAGATACACATGGAAGACTAATAAATAAATCTTCAGTGGAGGATGATGTGTATGATATATCTAAAAAAATATTCTATGATGAGAAACCACTTAGTAACACATACGATTTAGACGTTATCGACTTTTAATTCTTACCATTATTTTACCTTAATAACATAATGAATTGGTCTACGAAACCCGTCATATTGTTCACACGAATTACCATATAAAACACCATTAACCAATGCTAATGCATGACCCTTAACGATTATAACATATCGACCATCAGGGTATTGTTCCATAAAAGACTTAACAGTATATCCTGTAGGTTTTTTATATTTGGGGTTAACCAATGTTTTACCCTTAGTATAGGCAGTCTTATATCTCGGGCTAAAACCCATAAGAGAAGTTCTCTTACCATTTTTAACAGAACCCATCACACCTTTAAGATATAAACTAGTGTAAGTCCCTTTCCCATCTTTTCTTTTAAATTTTGATTTTACCCAAGAGTGTGATGTTTTATATGGTATATCAAATGCGACCATAAAAGCTCTAACAACACAATCATTCTTTTCGTTTTTCGCGATATCACAAGTACTACGAACCATTTCGTTAGTATCTTTGAAGAACTCCCCTTTAATCATCTTAACAGTTTCTAAATCACCGTAGTAATTAGTACTTGTTTTGGTTGTTAGTATATCTCTTTTCATACTACAAATATAACTAAAATATTTAAAACCACAAAACTATAGTAAATAATAATTAAGATTTACTACTTTAGAAATTCTTTAGATTCTCTTTTTCTTCTGTTGGTTAAACCTTTACTGAATTTACCTCTAATCATTGTAGTATCTGTTGGTAATAATTCGGCAGCTTCTTTGTATTTTTTTTGTTTCACTAATTGTATGAAGTCAGAAGTCCTTAACCCTTTACAACCTGCATTAAAGACTAATGAAACTAACACATCAAACATATTCTGAGTTATCATATGATTATTTTTAATAGATTTGTCAGTTTTCCATTCAGATAAGAATCTCCTAACACAATTAGCCGATTCAGTTGCGTCATTTTGTAAGTATTCTTGAGCTTCTGTTTCAGTTATCGTATCTCCGACTTTGGGTTCTGGTTTTGAAAGTGCTCCGGTATGACCCCATCCAATTGTAACTCTACCATCACCTAACTTATACGCCTTTAAAACCGGTTTACCTTTTTCCTTCAAACTACCTTCTTCTTTTTTTATAGTATCCCAAAAATTCTGAGAAGCCCTTAATTTTGTTCCGTCTACGTATTTTTTGTCAATAACGTATTCATCATTTTCATTTATTTTCTCTTTTCTAACTTTATCGTGCATTTCTAAAATATGACGTTTTTCGTTCTCATTTAATTTAAAACTCATGTTATGTTATTTTTAATATTTATTTATTATTAGTTTTTTACCACTTAATGAAACACACCAATTTTCACACCCGTCAACATTTTTTAACCCAACACAAGTTTTTGGGTTAGACTTTATTTGAATTGGTATCCATTTACCGTCTTTCTTAATAGCAACATCAATACCCATCATATCTATGAAAGAGTAGTTACCTGTGAAATCGTATATTTCAGAACCAACATATTCATCTAATAAAAGATTTTTAACATCTTCTTCGGCCATATTACCATAGTCAGTGGTCGCTTTAATGGTTTCAGACATTTGTTTCATTATTTTATTAGATTCTGTCTCCACGTTTGGTTTTATAGTGTTAATAAAATCAATAAAAGGACTTATTCCGGTTTTTTCATCGTAATTGAAAAATTTACGTACTATTGTGTTAGTATCTAACATGTTATCCTTATCGAATCTTAATTTAGTTATTAAGTAAGCCAAGGCAGAATAGTTGGTGTTTAACTTATTTAAATATGACCATTCTCCGTCTGAGTCAATTATAACATGTTCTTTAATAAAACGAGACATATTGTGCTCAATATATTTAATTATACCATCACAGTACTTAAACATATTCATAGCTTCATTAACCATAGATTGACGACTTTTAAAAAAATCCACAGTTTTCTCATATTTCATGGCTCTCACACCCTCTTCGTATTCTGATAGATATTCTTTAGCGTATTCACTTATTTTACGTGTTGTAAAATTCAATAACGACCTACTTCTTTTTAAGTGAGTTTCTATCGAGTGGCAAAACCTATATTCAAGACCCATAGGTATCGAATTACATCCGGTCTCACTAATTTTAGATTCTATTAATGATTTTTTATTCATAAAATATTTTACTATAAATAGTTAGTTAAATAAAAAACCATTTAAATTGTTTATCTTAAAATTAATGAGTATGTTTGCACTAATTAATCCAAAACAAAGATGAATAAAAAAAATAAAGATATTGTAGAAGAGGAAATGTGGGACCACTATAGTGAGTTACCAAATCCGATGTGGTATAAGTATAAAGAAGATAAAGTTAGTTTATACGAGAGGTATAAGAATTCTAAAACTCAGGATGAGGAAGAGAAGATAGAGGTGATTAATGAAATCATTTCAACATACCCAAAGATTATTGATTACTTATACAATAGATTGGATACCTGTTTCGGAGAACATACGGTTTATTTGGTACATATGAAAGTAAACGGTGAGGATATGTTAAAGGTTGGTTACACAAAGAATGATGTTATAAGAAGATTCGGAGAGAAGAGATATGCGGGACAGAACACTTTAGACATTATAGAAGTTGTAAGAGACAATAAACTACAAGCTAAAGGAGCGGTAGACTTCGAGAAGAAGTTAAAGGATATGATGGTAGGATACCGTACAGAGTCTAACTTAACATTACCAGGTAAGAATGAGTTTATGGATATTCAGTATAAAGATAATATAGTAGAAATGTACGATACGTTTTACGAACAATACAAAGACGTAGAAGGACTTAAATCTCCTAACTAATACAAAGGGGTTTTATTGTATTCTTGTGTTAGTTATCAGGTGTATAACCCACGCTACCAAACCATTTAATTGTAATAACACTAAATTCCATTGTCTACGAACAGTTGTTTGAATCATAACACATATGAATCCAAATATAAATAAAAATGGGTTTAACGTCCACTGACCAGCAACTAACAACCCTGTACCCATATATCCAATTCTACTAGACATTCTTTCTACAGGAGTTAACTTACGTTCTCTAACCATGGACCTTAATATGGCTCTCCTCCACTCAATATTAAAAAGTGTTTTTCTCATCCGAATATCAATAGAATTAAAAGTAAAATAAAAAAGGATATAGACGAAATACCCAATAGTTTATTATTATTATTAACCTGCCTTTCACTTCTACCTTGCCAATCATTAGAATCCCATTCTTTTGTTCTCGCTTGATTAATTGAATATTTCGCAGACTTATCTTTTAATATTTCTTCAGTATTTTCCATAATTTATAAATTTTATTTTTTTCTGTTTCTAATTGTAAAAAAATTATTAATTGCCAACCATAAGGACACCGTTAAGGATAAGACACCTAAATAAATCAACCCAATGTATTCACCAAATAATTCCATATGAGTTGTCGTATAAGTAACAATACTGGTAAATGTAATGAACCAAGCAATTACCCAAACTATTTCAGGTATTTTTTTAACTACCGGTAATATTTTTTCCACTCTCCTGTCGTGAACGACTCTTGATAATGCGTCTTGCAAATCTTTACCATACGCAGGCACTTTCTCCGTAGTAAAGTCTTCATTTTCAATTTCAACCTCATACTTAAAATAACCGTTGAATGTCTCACTCTCTTTCCTTAATGTGGCATTTAAAACCTTAGCCTTTTGTTTTTTCATTATTTCTGATTTTTTGATTTGAATCTATTCGACTCACTTGTTTTACTATGTTTAGTCTTACGACCTTTAACTCTTTTTCTCCACATTTTAAACGAGGATTCATTCATGTGTTTTCTCATTAACTCCCTAACATCATTCTCTTTAAGACCAAATTGGAATTCAATGGCTTCAAATGGAGTTCTATCCTCCCAAGCCATTTCGATGATTCTATCTATATCTTTTATATTCAAAACAATATGGTTAAATCATTTTCATATTAAACTCTAAATTATACCTCCAATTATATCTCTATCCTCCAAATGAGTGAAATGGTTTATTTCAAAATTATGAGGTTTTGTGTTAATCAATATACCTTTTTCTACGTTAGTGAAACCTTCTACTATAAC
>Ga0115564_10004631_pt1 | contig 11115 bp, 8 predicted proteins | sample COGITO_mtgs_1105_7_FD_88680 | JGI IMG/M metagenome (GOLD analysis project Ga0115564, IMG submission 88680) | Pelagic marine microbial communities from North Sea - COGITO_mtgs_110523 | ecosystem: Environmental > Aquatic > Marine > Epipelagic | place: Germany:Helgoland, sampling site Kabeltonne... | reverse complement strand
TCAGAGGCCGCTGTTTTCGGCTTCCAGTCCGCCACCGCCGCAGCAAAAATAGCGATATCGGCGGGCAGAGCGGCGTCTGCGGCGGCGAGCATTTCCTCAGCAGTCTCCACGTGAACGGTTCGCACACCCAGGGGTTCAGGCAGGTTCACCGGACCACTGATCAGCGTGACCTGAGCCCCCGCGGCCGACAAAGCGCGCGCTATGGCTTGTCCCTGCTGGCCTGACGACCGATTGGCCATAACGCGCACGGGGTCGATAGGTTCGTGCGTCGGGCCGGAGGTGACCACGGCAGTTTTACCGGCCAGTGGCTTGGGGGCAAAAAAAGCGATGGCTCGGGCTACAAGGTCTTCTGGTTCCTCAAATCGGCCCGTGCCGATCTCACCGCAGGCCATATCCCCATCCGCCGGTCCCCAAACATGCACACCGCGCTGCATCAGCGTGGCAACATTGGCCTGGGTGGCAGGGTTGGCCCACATGACGGGGTTCATGGACGGCGCGATGACAACCGGGCCATCAGCGGCGAGCAGGGTTGTGGAGGCCAGATCATCTGCTAGGCCGTTGGCCATTTTCCCGAGCAAATCGGCACTGATCGGTGCAACCAGAATCAAATCAGCCTCCCGCGCGAGCCGGATATGCCCCATTTCGGCCTCGTCCTTGAGGCTGAAAAGGTCTTCGTAGACCGGATTTTCGGCAAGGGCACTCAGCGTCAGTGGCGTGATAAACTGCGCGCCGCCCCTGGTTAGCACGGGAACCACAGAGGCACCCGCTTCTTTCAATCGCCGCACCAGAACCGCTGCTTTATAAGCAGCGATCCCGCCGGAGACGATCAACAATATCCGCTTCCCATTCAGGGCCACGTTTTACCCTCCCAGCACTTGCGTCAGAACCCACATCACGCCAGCCCCGCCGGCACCGGCCAGGGCGAACCACAGCCAGATGGGGCCCGACGACCGACGCCGGCTCATTTCCGCATTGATATCCGTTAGCGCAGTCTCGGCCTGTTCAAGCATCTTTGGCAAGCGTCCGGCGGCTTGAAGGGCTGTTTCCGCATGTTCTGCGAGCTGGCTGATGGGATTGCGGTTGTAAATCATCCAATCCCGGACCAATGGCCGGGCGATATCCCAAATGTTGATTTCCGGGGCCAGCGACCGTGCGATGCCCTCGGCCATGAGCATATTCTTTTGCAGCAGGAACAAATCGGGCTGCAGGCTCATGTCGAAGGTCCGGCCCATAGCGAGAAGTTGACCCAATAAGCTCGCGAAGGATACCCGCTCCAGAGGCTGGTTGACGATGGGTTCGGCAACGGATCTCAGCGCCAGTGCAAAAGCCTGCGTCGAGGCACTCTTGGGCAAATAACCTTCTTCGGCATAGCGCTGGGCCAGGCCATCGTAATCACCGTCGAGCAGATGGGACATCAGGTCGGCGAGAAACACTCGACCTTTCCAGTCCAACCGCCCAACAATGCCAAAATCCACAAACGCGACCTCGCCGCGGGCATCGATGAACATATTACCGGCGTGCTGATCCCCGTGGAAGAAACCGTCGTCAAACACCGCTTGAAAGAAACAGGTCGCGGCGTTGGTCAGGACCTGTGCGAGATCATGCCCGGCGGCGCGCAGCTTGTCGCGTTCATCGATATTAATGCCGTAAACACGGGTCATAACCAGCACGCGCTGACTGGTCAGGTCCCAGAACGGCGCGGGCGTGCTCAGCCCACCGCGTTCTTTGAAGTTGCGCGCCATTTTGTCTGCGGCTGCGGCTTCCATGCGCAAATCCAGCTCCATGGCGGTTTGCTCTCGCAGCACGTCGATCAGACCAACTGGCTGCGCACGGCGCAAGTCCGGCACCACCCGCTGCGCCCACCGCGCGCCCCAGCGCAGGAAACGCAATTCGCGATCAAAGCGTCGTTCAATGTCGGGACGAAGGATTTTGACAGCGACGTCTTTCCCGTTTTTCAGGCGCGCCAGGTGCACTTGCGCAACCGACGCCGCGCTAATCGGTGGGCCAAAGTCATCAAAGACCTCATCGATGGGACGCCCCAGAGCCTGTTCCAGCGTGGACCGAGCCTGCGCATCACTGAAGGGCTCAAGCTGGTCCTGCAAAGCCGAAAGATCCAACGCCGCTTGCTCACCAATCAGATCTGCGCGCGTGGACAGGATTTGGCCCAGCTTTATGTAGGTTGGTCCCAGCCGCTTCAGCGCATGCGCGAGATTGGTCCCTGGCGAGCGTTTTTTGGCGCGGCCACCTTTCAGCCCGCCCAGCACCCTGAGTGCGGTCGCGGGAAAGCTGCCCTTGGGCGCCAACGACAGCGCTACGTCGGTGGCACCCTCGCGGCCCAGCACCCAAAGAAGATTGAGACCTCGGAAAGGATGGAGCAAGCCGCTCAGCACAGGCTAGATCCGCCAACCGTTATGAACGGCGACGATACCGCCTGACATATTGCGATGAGTCACCCGACCAAAACCGGCTTCCTGCATCATGTCTTCAAGCTTCTCCTGTGAGGGAAAGCGTCGGATTGATTCGACCAGATACTGATAGCTCTCACGATCACCAGCGACGAGACCACCCAGCGTGGGCAATAGCTTGAAGCTGTACTGATCATAAATGTCCTTCAAGATGGGCAGCACCACCTGACTGAACTCCAGGCAGAAGAACCGCCCGCCAGGCCGAAGCACCCGCCGCGCCTCTGCAAGCGCCAGATCAGGCCGGGACACGTTTCTAAGGCCGAAAGAAATCGTGTAGGCGTCAAAACTGTTGTCTTCAAAAGGCAAGGTCTCCGCGTTACCGCACACCCATTGCAAGTCATCACGACCTTGAAACCGCTCACGACCCGCGCGCAGCATGCCCTCGGTCAGATCGAAGACCAGAACACGGCCAGCCGCATCCTGTCCGCCCTGTCGCTTGCGAATCCGCTCCGCAATATCACCTGTGCCGCCGGCCACGTCCAAGCAGTACTCACCCGCACGCGGACGCATCCAGTCCATCAGCGCGTCTTTCCAGAAGCGATGTGCGCCTAAGGACATCAGGTCGTTCATGATGTCGTAGCGGCTGGCAACGCTTTCGAAGACGCCCTGGACCATAGGCGCCTTCTCTTCCACGCTGATATCGCGGAAGCCAAAGTGGGTGGTGCGGTCATTTCGATCTGTCATACACCTGAGATAGCGTCTAACCCTTGCTGTGAAAAGCAAAGCCGCTCCTTTTATCCTGCACAGGTGTCCGCTGCCTTATGCCTGAATTGCCCGAAGTCGAAACTGTTGTTCGGGGCCTTCGTCCGTTTCTGGAGGGGCAACGGCTGGACAAGCTGCTGCTTCGTCGCGCTGACTTGCGCTTTCCTTTCCCCGAAGGGCTAAGCCAGCGCGTGACCGGAAAAACCATGCGGGCGGTCGAGCGTCGGGCAAAATATGGGCTGATCCGCTTTGACAACGCCGAACCACTTAGTGTGCTGTTTCATCTTGGCATGAGCGGACGGATGACATGTGAGGACGACCCCAGCCTGCCTTTTGAAAAGCACGATCACGTGGTCCTCGAAACCGTGCGCGGGCAAGTGCGGTTCAATGACCCCCGCCGCTTTGGGTTCATGGACCTGATTGATGGGTCAGAAGAGGATAACCGCTTTCTGGCAGCCCTGGGCCCCGAACCTCTGAGCGATGCGGTTTCGCCGGCCTACTTGCGTGCCGCATTCAAGGATCGTGCATCGCCGATCAAGGCGAGCCTTCTGAACCAACGGCTGATCGCGGGCCTTGGCAATATATACGTGTGCGAGGCCCTGTTCGAATCCGGCATCCAGCCGACGCGTAAAACCGGGTCTCTCAAGCGGGCGGAAGTGGAACGACTCTGCGCCGCGATAAAAGGGGTGCTGGCCCGCGCCATCGAGGCTGGCGGGTCATCACTACGGGATTACAAGCAGGTTTCCGGCAAACTGGGCTATTTTCAGCACGCCTGGGCCGTTTATGGGCGTGAAAATGAAGCCTGCAGATCCTGCAACGCCCCGATTCAGCGAATTGTGCAGTCCAATCGCTCCAGTTTCTTCTGCGCTGCTTGTCAGCGATAGGAGCCTTGCCTTGCACTCAGCCAACTTTGGGCTTATAGACGCGCACAATCATTTACCAAGTCTTTGGAATTAGAACCGAATGGCACATTCCCGTTCTGCACGTAAGCGCGTACGTACCGCTGCACGTCGCACCGAAATCAACCGCTCGCGCCGTAGTCGCGTTCGGACCTACATTAAGAAAGTCGAAGCGGCTCTTGAAGCCGGCGATCAGGCCGCAGCGCGTGCTGCACTGACCGAGGCTCAGCCCGAGATCATGCGCGGTGTTACAAGAGGCACCATGCACAAGAACACAGCGTCGCGCAAAATCAGCCGACTCAGCGCTGCCGTAAAACGTATGGCTTAAGCCTTAGAGCCACACAGAATTGCTTTACCGAAAGCCGGTTGGAACGTCGTTTCCAACCGGCTTTTTCGTTGAAGCGAGTCGAACGTGAAAACAGAATTTTCTCTTCAAGTCGTGCCTGATTCGTCAGGTTTTGATGTTTTCCCGCCTAACTTTCACCAAAATTTCTGGTCTCGACGGAGTCGAAAGATCTGCGATCAGGGCCGCCCTGCAAAGACTGCGTCCTCGACTCCACAGACTCACTTTTTTTTACTCCTTGACTCGACTTCCCCGCTTGCGACCTGACACGCGGCCTCTAAGGTTGGCCAACGGCTGAGTTGAAATACAAATGTAACTCAGTCGAAACAAACGAGGACGTGCGGCCAATAAGAAGCCGCGGCACCGCGAGAGCTTTCTCCGGCGCTGGTGACCATAAGGGTGTGTGGTTATGGGGCGACGAGGGTAAAAAATAGAGCCGAGGTGTTAATGTATGATTGAGGAGAAGAAACGTGCGGAATTGCGGCCCGGATTCGGATTGTGAAAGAAATTTCACGATCATTGCTGAACAATTTCAGTTTGCACAAACAACCTCAATCTCAGGGGTTAGAGTGTGAGCGATCTTCATATCAATCTGCAGGATCGCCAAGAAATCTGGTCCCAGGTCAAAGCAGCAATCCGCCGCGAATACGGTGAAAGTACCTATCGTTCGTGGCTGCGCCCGATCGAATTTTCCGAAGCCAACGATGAGCGTATTCGCCTGTCGGTTCCTTCCCGCTTCGTCAGGGACTGGGTGCAGGCCAACTACCTTGAGCGTCTGCGCTCCCTGTGGGTCATGCACGAACCGACGATTGAGTCGATCGAGATCATCGTGCGGCCATCGACCCAACACAACATGCCGATACCGCCCAGTAAGCAGGGCGTGAGCTCCCTGACGGCCCCCATAGAAGCCGCAACCGGCGGCGGAATGAGCGCCAACCCCCTGTCTGCGCCGTCCTACGTCGAACACGTTGGTGCCTCGCAGTACCGCTACACCGTTCCGACTGACGAAAAGCATCTGGTGAAACGTTTCAGTTTCAAAGATTTTGTCGTGGGACAGCCCAATGAGCTTGCATACGCTGCCGCGCGCCGCGTCGCGGAAAGCTCTGACGTTGCCTTCAATCCGCTATTTCTCTACGGCGGTGTTGGCTTGGGCAAAACCCATCTGATGCACGCCATCGCCTGGCATATCCGCGAAACCCAGCCCGAGCGGCGGGTTGCCTATATGTCGGCGGAAAAGTTCATGTCGCTATTCATCCGCGCCGTTCGCCATCGCGACACCATGGCGTTCAAGGACGAATTCCGATCCGTGGACGTTCTCATGATCGACGATATCCACTTCATCGGTAACAAAGAGTCCTCGCAGGAGGAATTCTTCCACACCTTCAACGCCCTGGTGGATCAAAATCACCAGGTGGTGGTGTCTGCAGACAAATCGCCGAGCGATCTGGAAGGTCTTGAAGACCGTCTTAAGTCGCGCCTTGGCTGGGGACTGGTAGCTGATATCCACCCAACAAACTACGAGCTGCGCCTGTCGATCCTGCAGTCAAAGGCGGAGAGCATCGCACTCGATATTCCGCCTCAAGTGCTGGAATTCCTCGCTCATAAGATCTCGTCGAACATCCGAGAGCTAGAAGGCGCCCTGAACCGCATCGAAGCCCACGCGATCCTGATTGGTCGCCCCGTGACACTTGAAATGGTGCAGGACGTTTTGCATGACTTGCTCAAGGCAAACGACCGGCGTGTCACCATCGAAGAAATCCAGAAGAAGGTCGCTGAGCACTTCAATATCAAGCTGAGCGAGATGTTCTCACCCCGGCGCGCGCGCTCGGTAGCACGACCGCGGCAGATCGCGATGTATCTATCCAAGCAGCTGACCACGCGGTCTCTTCCCGAGATCGGTCGCCGGTTTGGCAATCGCGACCACACGACCGTCATGCATGCGGTTCGTAAGGTTGAGGAACTTCGGTCACTCGACGCAACAATCGACGAGGATGTCGAACTGCTGCGCCGAATGCTCGAAAACTAGACTCAACAACTAGATCAACAGGCCGTTCAGAACGGGAACCTTTTGGCTGTCTGGGAACACCAGCTGGTCAAGCTCCGCGCGACGCAGGTCGAACTGCGCGGCCAAAACCCCTTTAAGCAGTTGCCGGGTGTCTAGCGTAGGCCGCAGATCACGGTTTTCGAACAACTGATGGTCTGCGAGTCCCGGCCAATCGGCCAGCACTCGACCACCCCGCACCGCACCGCCAAACAGCAGGGCCGCCCCACCGGTCCCGTGATCGGTGCCACCGCTGCCATTGGTGGCAACAGTTCGTCCAAATTCCGTGGCAACAACCACCACTGTTTTCGACCAGGCGTCAGCGGATAGCTCGGCCTTGAGCGCCAGCAATCCCTCCGCAAGGGCTTTCAGCCGCCGGTCAAGCGTGCCATCGGCCAAGCCTTGTCCCACGTGCGTATCCCAGCCGGAAAACTCTAGCGACGCGATACGGGCACCGGTGGGGGCGTTCATGAAACGACCCGTGGCAGAGAACAGCTGCTGGAACTGCGCCAGCCCACGCCGACTACGGTTGCCTGTCCCGTCCATGTCCATGGCCTGCTCTTGCAAGGTCAGCGCTGCGGTAAAGGGATCAGCGAGGGTCGGGTCGAGGTTATAGAGCTGGGAGAGGTCTTCAATGAACCCCTCACTGCCTGACCGCGACGCCGACGGCGCCCAAGTTGCCACCGGAACCCGCCCCTGCATCGACAGCGGCAAAGGCCCTCCAACGGCGATCCCAGCAGAGGTTGAGCCGCCCAGTACTTCTAATGTTCGGTTCAACCACCCACTAGCGGACCCAACAGGTCGATCAAGGCCCGTTTCCAGGATGGACTGGGCATCAAAGTGTGACCGGGTCCGGTAGGGAATGGATAGCCCCTGCACAGGCAACAGCTCACCTGCACGATAGCTTTCAGCCAGCGGTGACAATCCTGGCGCAAGGCCAAAAAGACCGTCAAGCGGGCTGAGATCAGCCGCGTTATAGGCCAACCCACCACGCGCCCCGCGATAGCTCGGATCCCCAATCGGCACCACCGAGTGCAGCCCGTCCATGGCGCCCCGCAGAAGCACAAAGACAAAGCGCCGATCGGTGGCCGTCTGCGCAAAACTCAGGGAGGGCGCAAAGGTGGTTGCGAGACCGCCAGCACAGGCAGCACTCAGGAAGGAACGTCGATTAAAGGCATTCATGTCTCTTACCTCCACTGGAAATCAGGGCTGGCGACGAAAAGGGCCAATTGCAGTTGTGGTGTTGGTTGCTGCTTGAGCAAATCAACCAACGCGGCAGGATTCGAAAGCTCCATGGTATCACTCAGCAGATCGGTGATATTCACGCCCTTGCGCCCTAGCATGGCGCTCATCATCTGCGCGAGGTCAGCCCGACGCAGCAGACTGTCCGGGTCCGCCCAATCCACCACCGTATCGCCATAACCGGCGGGTGAGGGCGGCGACCAAGGGGTATGCCGCATGGACTGAAGTGCTTGGACGGCTTTGCGGTCAAAGGTCGTAATCCCCAGCGCACGGGCAGCCGCGATCACGAATTCCTGCGGCGTGCGAAACTTGCGCTCTGGTCCATGAAAGGCGCTGTCCAGCTGCAGCAAGGCCAAACTCACGACACGTAAGTCCCCGTTAGAACGCTGGAACGTCCGAGCGATGAAATCGACATCCATGGGATGAGGCTGGTCAGCAACGAAATGGCGGACCAATTTGGTTGCGATGAACGTTGCGGTTGAGGGGTGCTGACACAGCATCGAAATCGCCTGCCGGCCCTCTTCAACACCGGCCTCAGCAAAGCGACGACGTAGCAGCGTTTTGGATCCAGGTTCGTGCAGGCGATCTGTAAACTGAAACGGTCTCGACTCACCCGAGTTCCGCCCTCGGATCATCCCGCCGACGGTCCACCCAGTCAGCATCAGCGCCAGTTGACGCACATCGTCCTGTGTGTAGCCGCCATCAACACCAAGGGTGTGGAGTTCCATCAGCTCGCGGGCGTAGTTCTCATTCAGCCCCCGCCCGTTCCGCTTCCCTGCCCGCGATTTCGGGCCGATGGATCGTGCCTGATCGAGGTAGACCAGCATGGCTGGATGCATAGCGGTGGCGAGCACCATGTCTTCGAACCGACCAAACACGTGGGGTCGAATGGCCTCGCGTTCGTAGGCGCCAGCGACATGCGATACCAGCGCCTCGCCCTGCACACTGACAGCAAAATGGTTGCTCCAGAACCGGACCATGCGCTCAGCAAAAGGGGTATCGGTGACGGCGGCGTGGCGCAGCGCGGTGCGTATTTCATCGCCAAGACGCTGCCGACCGAGCTGCCGCATAGCCTGGCGCTGTTCCCGGGATTGCTGTCCATCGCCCCGGGCCGCGGTCAGCTCTTCTACAATGGCCGCCGTGGTGGGCAGGTTGGATCCGGTCAGCAAGGCGGCATCCGGACGGACTTGTGCGCTCAGCCATGAGCTTGGATCGATGGTCGTGCGCTCACCCGGCCGGGCACCAAGCCCAAACCGATTAAGAGCGCGGAGACGAGTGTCTGTTTCCATGACTTCCTCCCTTTCAATCCATGATACGAGAGAAAAGTTGTTCTTATCCCCGGTTATCGCAGAAATTGTTGAAACGGCAGCGGTCGGCCATTGACCAGAGGCAATCCGCCCGTTTCTGGAAATGCCATCTCAAACCGCAAACGTCCGCCTTCTTCGCGGATAGCAAAGGTTTGCAGCAGGGTCAGGCCCAAAATCCCCGCCGACATGGCCTGGGAGATTGCGGGCACCGGGGTGCCGATTGATTGCTGCATGCCAATCTGTAGCGGCGCGAGTGGGCCGGTGACCATTTCAAAGGTTCCCTGTACCGGGATCCGTCCTTGCCGGAGCCTGAGCCGCCCGGACCATTCGGCCTCCAGCAAGCGAGACCGATAGAATGAATCGCGCAGCACAATCTCCAACATGGCGGGATCCTGGGGCAGCGCCCCTGCAATACCGCTCAGCTCCAGGGACAGGATGGATGTCAGCAGGCGTTGGACGTCATCAGATTTGAGGCCTTCTAGACCCAAGGTCAGCGACGCTTCAGAGGGAAGCGCCGGGGTCAGAAGGGTGGAGGCGAAAGGCTCAAGGTCATCCTTGTTCAACCAATCAGCAACATCTAGTCGCTCGACCGAGCCCGTGATTTCAAACGTCTGCTGACCGTCACCCAGGGGCGTGCTGCTGAGGTTTCCAGTCGCTCGTTTTGCGGAAAAAGCCAGCTCGATTTGCGGCATAGCTCCCCGCATTTCGCCCACTGACACGTCAGCGACCAGCGAGACTTCACGACCCAAAGCCGGCGCATCAAAGCCCTCGCGCCGATCAAGGAGTAGGTCCGCCAGCACCTCTGAAGATAACCCCGCCAGCTCAACCGAAATCGCCGAGGGCTGCTTGACCTCAATCTCCATCTGGTCGAGCGTCTGATTGATGGATTGAACCGAAGCTTCGACGGAAAGACGGCTCTGGCCCGTTTCTGTGTCGGGATCAACGCTCATCACCAGCGTGGTTTCGCCCAGTGTCCCCATAGAAGGCGGCACGGTTTGATCCCAGCTCTCCCCCTCAAACCCGACGGTGATTTTCAAGCCATTGAGCGTGCTCACCGGCGGTGGTGCGGGTGCCAGCTTCTGCTGGATCTCGGTTTCCTGAAACAGTAAGCCACTGAGACGGTAAGCGAGGGCAAGCAGGATCTGCCCGCTGGTTTCTGTGGTGGGCAGAGACATCTCAACCATCAGACCTTTGGCCCGTTCGGACCCGCTGAAGCTATCACCATAGTCGGCGTCAAAGCTGCCAATGCTAAAAGCCAGAACGTGTTGGCCGCGCTGCTTGCGCAGGGAACTTGATAGTTTTTTGGCGGTATAGGCAATGCCTGCACCCTGAAACCGAACCCGGTCCAGCGACAGATCAAAGGTGTCAAAACCCTGCCGCTGGATAGACCAGAGACCGCTGAATTGAGGATTGATCAGCTTTAGGGATTGGCCGCCGGGCATGATTGTAGAGGGCGGCAATCCTTCCATGGTCACAGTGATCAAATCGCTTTCAGGCACCTGGCGCGGCAGACGCAAAGTTACAGGTTCAGGAATGCTGACTGCGGATCCCGGCAATCCAAGACCGTTAAGAACCACATGATATTCACCTCCGTCACCGCGCACCGTGACGTTACTCGCTTCCAGACCTGGGAACAGGAACAGGGGGTTTTGCCGCGAAATCATGGTTGCAATCAGCTCGTAGACTTCGAGCAATTCCAAATCGCGGGCTTGAGGCTGAGTTTGGGCCTGGATCGGACGGAACAGGCTACCAGACAGCAGAAGGGCGCCCAGTATGGCGCCCATAAGCGGTTTAAACATCGAGGTTTATGACTTCCAAGGCGTTGGCCTGAATGAAATCCCGGCGCGGTTCGACCTGATCCCCCATGAGGGTGGCAAACACCGCATCGGCGGTTTTGCCCTGCTCGATCCGCACTTGCAGCAGTGTCCGGGCATTCGGATCAAGCGTGGTCTCCCACAGCTGGTCGGCGTTCATTTCCCCCAGTCCCTTATAACGGGACACGTTCTGCCCCTTGCGGCCTCGCTCCAGAATGGTCTTTCCCAGCGCCGACGGGCCAAATAACTCGATTGACGGCTCATCGCCAAAGGCAAGCCGAGCGGGCTTGGCAAACAAGGGT